>Ga0116170_10000019_pt1 | contig 139209 bp, 96 predicted proteins | sample AD_JPNHW1_MetaG_FD_89797 | JGI IMG/M metagenome (GOLD analysis project Ga0116170, IMG submission 89797) | Active sludge microbial communities of municipal wastewater-treating anaerobic digesters from Japan - AD_JPNHW1_MetaG | ecosystem: Engineered > Bioreactor > Anaerobic > Digestate | place... | reverse complement strand
GCGTATCCAAACCAAAACGCGTCTTACTCCATTGGAAAAACGGAGCAAGATCGCGTAATCTCGCGTTATTTTACGCCAGGGGGTTTTTCTGTCTGTCTGTTTATCCTGGGGCAGTGCACACCCCGCCAAGGGCTTTGCCCTTGACCCGGCTCCGCTGCGGCGGGGGAGGCACGCTTTGGGCACCGATGGATTCAATCCAAAAATTCTTCCCGCAATGTAACGCCAAAATCGTGCGCAATCGCGCGTAAATCATCGTCGCCAATGGTTTGACGGATGCCCTGACCGCAACTCATGGCCCGGATATAGATGTCCGCCGCCTTTTCCACGGTGTGCATCAGGCCAAAGGTGATGTCAAAATCCGGGCCGCTGGCAAACGTGCCGTGATGCGCCCAGATGGCCGCGTCAAAGGTTTTCATCTGCTCGCAGGTTGCAAGCGCGATCCCAGCGCCGCCGGGCACCATCCACGGCACCACGCCCACGCCGCCCGGGAACACCACGGGGCACTCGGTCGCGCTTTGCCACAGTACGCGGGTAAAATCGCGGCTGGTGAGGGGCAGCACATAAGTGAGCGCGATCACCGCCGGGGTGTGCGCGTGGTAAATGACGCGGCATGCGCCGGCCGTGACCGCTACGCGGACGCTATGGTTCATAATGTGGGTAGGGAACTCGCTGGTGGGCCGGCCGCCGTTGCGTAGCCCCCACAGGATGCGGTAGCTGTCGCCCGCGGCGTTTAACTCCACCATGCACAGGCTGTCCTCCGGGTCAAGCGCCACGTTGCGGAAAAACTTGCCGCTGCCGGTTGCGATAAAGCGCTCCCCGCTCAGGTTTTGGGCGCATACGCCCATCGAAACCCAGGGGCCGGGGGCCTGGGTGCAAAACGCGAGGCATTCCGCGGCCTCCTCTGCGGTCAGGCGGTAGGTGAGGTTACCGCCGTTGCGCTCGTGCCACCCTTGCAGCCAGCCATCCTCACAGCAGCGGATAAAGCGCTGCATGATCCTTACATCCGTCATGCCCATTTGCTTTCCCTCTTTTGCAATATATTTTTTTCATAGTCCGTGACAACCTGAAACCACGCTTCGCCAACTGGCACGTTCTGCTGTCGGCAAAACTCATCCCAAACCTCGCCCATGGGCAGGGTTTTGCATTCCTCCTGCAACATCATCAGCTCCGTAAAGCGCCCCTCCTGCTGCAATTGCCGGAGCCGGTCGTGCGGCGTCAGCAACGCGGTCAGCAAAGCCTTCTGCATGTTTCGCGTGCCAATCACCCACGCCGCCACGCGGTTAATGGAGGAATCGAAGAAATCCAGCCCGATCATTGCCCGGTTCAGCGCGTCGCAACGCACAATCTCCTGCGCAATTTCGCGGGTTTCGTCATCCAAACGCACCACGTGGTCGCTATCCCAGCGAACGGGGCGCGTTACGTGCAGGGGCAGGCGGTCGAAAAAAGCCAGCAACGCGGGTATTTTATCGCTGATTACCTCGGTTGGGTGATAGTGGCCGCTGTCCAAAAGCGGATATACCCCGGGGTGGGAGGCCGCGTAGCTCAGGTAAAACTCCGCCGAACCCACGGTGTACGCTTCTACGCCGATGCCGAAAACCTTGCTTTCCACACAGTCCACAACGCCGCGCAGTTTTTCGGCAAAAATGCGGTCCAGACTGTTGCGCAAAAGCAGGCGGGGGGCAAGCCGGTCGGCGGGCACATCCTTGAGCCCGTCCGGAATCCACACATTGCAAACGCAAGGGGATTCCAGCTCCGCCGCAAACGAAGCCGCGATGCGGCGGCAGGCGACGCCGTGGCGCACCCAGAACGCGCGTACCTGTGGGTCGGGGCTTGCGAGGGTCATCCCGTTTTTCATCATGGGGTGGCTGAAAAAAGTGGGGTTAAAATCAATGCTCAGGCGGTTCCGTTTGGCAAAATCCACCCACGGCTTAAAGTGTTCCGGCAGAAGCTGATCGCGGTCCACCCGCTCGCCATTGGAAAAGATCGCGTAGCTGGCGTGCAGGTTAATGCGCTTGCGGCCGCCAATCAGCGAGCAGGCTTTGGTGAAATCCGCCATCAGCTCCTCCGGGGTGCGCGCCTTGCCCGGATAGTGGCCTGTGGTTTGGATGCCGCCGGAAAGCGCCGCGCCCGCGTTTTCAAACCCGGTTACGTCATCCCCCTGCCAGCAGTGGATGCTGATGGGCGTTTGGGCAAGCGTGAGGATAGCGGCTTGCGCGTCGATCCCCAGCGCGGCGTAGCGTTCGCTGGCGAACGTATACGGTGTGTTCATTTCCATTCCTCCTCCTGTTTGATGAATGCGAACCGGCCTTTCCCGGCGTTCCGCGCGCGGTTGGTATTTGATTCCCGGCTATGAGAAAGCGTACTTTGCCGGGTGTTCCTGACGCCGCGGATTTTGCAGGTTCGCAAACCGATTTTGTCCCTGCTAAATTTTCGACTTTCTGCTTGAACCCTTTACCCGCGCGGCGGCTGCGGCAGAAAGGTTTGCACGCTGAAACTGCGGCGAATGGCCTGACGCGCTTCCGCCAAACCAGACAGTTCCCCCGCCGCGATCATCTGCGCCGCGAGGTTTCCGATGGCTGTGCCTTCGGCTGGCCCGGCGAACACGGGAAGCCCGGTGCAATCGGCGGTCATCTGGTTTAAAACCTGATTTTGACTGCCGCCGCCAACGATGTTGATGGAGGTAAAGCGTTTACCGGTCAGGTTTTCCAACTGTGTAACGCTGCGCTGGTAACACCGCGCCAGCCCGAGGGTGACGGCCCGGAACGTGTCCCCAAGGCTTTGGGGAGCGGGTTCGCCCTGCTCGCGCAAAGCGGCGTGAACCTCAGCCGTCATGTTTTCCGGCGCTAAAAAGCGGGGGTCTGCCGCGTCGATGCAGGCGGGGTAAGCGGATTCGGCTGCCATTTGCGCCATTTGCTCAAACCGGTACGCGCCGTTCAGCTCCGCGCGGATGCGCTGCAACATCCACAGCCCCATGATGTTTTTAAGGTAACGGATAGCGCCGCCATAGCCGCCTTCGTTGGTGAAACCCGCCGCGCGGCTTGCCTCATCGCACAGGGGACGGGGCAATTCCGTGCCCAGCAGGCTCCATGTGCCGCTGGAAAGGAACACCGCGTTTGCGTCCCGGGCGGGCACAGCCATAAACGCGCTGCCCGTATCGTGGGTGGCGGGCAACAGCACCGTGCTGGTGAAGCCCAACTCCTTTGCCACACCGGCGCTGAACGGGCCAAGCGGCGTGCCGGCGGGCACGGGTTGCCGGGCAAACAGCGCGGGGGGCAGGTTGGCCGCTCCGTACACGGCTGAATCCCAATGGGCGGTTTCAGCGTTCAGCAAGGCGCTGGTGCTGGCGTTGGTGTATTCGTTCGCCATCCGGCCGGTCAGCAGAAAGCTCAGATATTCCGGCACAAAGAGCAGATGTTGCGCGCGCTCGCGGTATTCCGGGTGCTCCCGGAACACGGCCATCAGCTGGTACAGGGTGTTGAAGGGCTGCTTGGCGATCCCTGTGCGCCGGTACAGGCTTTCCGCCGGGAACGTCTGCTCCAGCAAAGCGTCCATCCCGTGGGTGCGCGCGTCCCGGTAGGCGACCAGATCGCCAAGCGGGGCAAGGGCTTGATCCAGCAGCACAAAATCGACCGCCCAGGTGTCGATGCCCACGGTCACCGGGCGTTCGCCCCGCCGCGCGCACTCTTTCAACCCCGCGATCACCTGCGCGTGCAGGTTTTCCGCGTCCCAGCACAGGTGGCCGTTTTTTTCCAACATGCGGTTGTCAAAACGGTAAATTTCTTCGGTTTGCAAAACGCCGTCCCGCATCTGCCCCAGAATATGCCGGCCGCTGGACGCGCCGATATCGATGGCCAGATAGCTTGGCATGCCGCACCCCCGATCGCAGTTTTTACCCTGCGCTGAGTATAGGGCATGCGGCAGCTGAGAAAAAGGACATGAGTTGGAATTATTGATGTCCTGAATTAAGCGCGTTCTGCTTTCGGTACTCGCCGGGGGACAGGCCGGTTTTTTGAGAAAACAAGCGGTAGAAGTAGCTGCTGTTGCTGTAGCCCACGGCCTCGCAGATTTCCAAAATGTTCTGATCCGTATCGCGCAGCAATTGCTTGGCCTTTTCCACGCGCCGCTCCCGGAGCAATTCCGTGCAGCTTTTGCCGGTGGCCTTTTTCACCGTCTGGCTGACATAGGCGGCGGAAAGCCGGTTGGCCTTCGCAAAATCGGCGAAGCACACGGTCTGGTAATGATTCCGAATTTCATCCAGCACAGCCACCACGAGGCGATTGCTCTTGCACACGGTTTCCGACAGCCGCATGCGTTGCGGATAGGCCAGCAAATGCAAAAACAGCAGCCCCATCGAAGCCCTGAGGATCCGCTGGTTCACCGCGACAGGCTCCATCAGCGGGTAGATCATGCTTTCCAGCAAGCACTGGATCGGCGCGACGTCCGCGATTTGAAAATGGATGTAGGGCACGCTGCTTTCGGCGTTTCGCAGCGCGTCCATTAAAAACTGCCCCAGCACATTGTGGGAGCCGATCAGCTCCAGCGCGTAATCGAAAAAAGCGGGCTGCACGATGAAGTTCACGGCCACGTCCTCCCGCGCGCAAACGTCAATCCGGTGCGCCCGGTTGCGGTTGATGAGCAGCAGCTCGTTGGCGCGCAGGGTCACGGTTTCGCCGGTTTCCATGGTGTGCAGGGTTTGCCCGGCCAGCATATAGAGCATTTCCACATAATCGTGCCGGTGCATGGGGAAAGCCGCAAAGCGCGTGTGTGGCCGCAGCGTAATCATCTGGTGCGAAGGGATAAAGCGGTCGCTTTCCACTAAAAAGGAAGGGTCCGAGGCATAAGCCTCCCACAGCAGGGGTTCGCCGTTGAGCAGGCGTTGCTCCTCGGTCGTCAGCTGTGACAGTTTGTCAAATAGCGCCGTATTGATGGGAACCCCTCCTTCGGGCGGTTTGTCGCGAAGCGGCGCTTTGCGCGCCTGCGGTGTAGAAATAGCCAATCTATGCGCAAGATGGGTCAAGGGCAAAGCCCTTGTCAGGGTGCAGGGATGAAATCCCTGCCGGGGTTTGGGGTGGAACCCCAAAGCCATGCCGCAGCAACCGAATCAGAGCGGGCGAACAGCCCGCTGGGCTATGAGGCGAGCGGCTTAACCATGACGCCGTATCTCGGACGACCTGCGCCAAGGCATTTTCCCTTGGCGGGGTTTGGGGCGGAAACCACGAAGGTTTATCACAACCCGTTTCCGAGGCAAGCGAATAGCCCGCAAGCCTCACACCGTAAACAAACCCAATTGTGCCCGTCCGTAAGCCGCGCTGCCTTGTGCCTTCGGCACGCTTGGCGATAACGCTGCATATGTTGCAACATAAGGCCTCCGGCTGGCAAGGGGCAACGCCGACGCACTAAACAATGCCTTTGCCCTTGACCCCTTTCTTGTGGCGGCAACGGTTTTACGGAAAGCTTACAGCGGCCCCACGGCCGCTAAAAAGCGTTGCAGCGTTTCGCCGGTAATGGTGCAGGTGCCCAGCGGATGGGGCGCGCTGGAATACATGCCGTGAAAATCCGTGCCGCCGGTCACCAGCAGCCCATATTCGCGGCAAAGCTGCAGGCTTTGGGCGGTCACGGCCTCGCTGTTTCGCGGGTGGTAACACTCAATGCCTTGGATTAGCCCGCTTTGCGCGCATTCCTGAGCCAGCGCCAGCGAGTCAAACTGGCCGGGATGCGCCAGCACCGCCAGCCCGTCGGCTTCGCGGATGGCGGCGAGAATCTCGCGCACATCCGGGTAGCGGATCGGCACATAGCAGGAGCCTTTGGGGCCGATCAGCTCCTGTAAAAGTGAACCGGATACCGTTTTGGTGTAGCCCATGGCCGCCAGCGGGGCAATGAGGTGAACCTCGTAAATGGAGGCGCTTTGCGCGCTTGCGCGGAGCACGTCTTCCACCGTCAGGGGGTACAGCCGGGCAATCCGTTCCGCCATGGCCAACTTGGCGGCCCGGCGGCGTTCCAGCGTGCCTTGCAGGATCGATTGCAATGCCTCGGGCCGTTTGGGGGCGTAGCAGAGCATATGGACGGGCCGCCCGCGCGGGGTATCGACGCACGTGCATTCCACCGCCGGAATCACGCTGAGCCCGCGTTTGCCGGCCTCCTGCCGCAGGGGTTGCACGCCGGCCATGGTATCGTGATCGCTGAGCGCCAGATGGGTAAGGCCCGCGCGGGCGGCAAAATCGGCCAGCTCCGCAACGGGATTGAAACCGTCGGAATATACGCTGTGGCAGTGTAAATCCGCAAGCATGGGATCGCCTCGTTTCTGTGGATGTGTTTATCATATCACATTTTGCGCAAATGCCAAGCCGCTCCCGCCTGCCCGGACGCTTGGCGGGGCGCGCGGCGGTGGGGTCAGGAAACGCGCCTGCCGTTTTCGCGCCCGGCGCAGGGGGGCGCGGAACCCCTACATACAAAGAAGGGCGGAAACCGCTAGCTGACGGTTTCCGCCGAACAAAGGAGTGGAGCTGGCAAGCTATTTGGCCCGGAACACCAGAAAATAGTCCTTCATGTTGTTTTCCGGGCTGGTGAGGTAATCAAATTTTGGCGGGGTGCGCAGGTATTCGCTGTACACGGGTTTGTTTTGGTAGATGCCCAGCGCGTCGCTGTCGGCAGGGGTTACAGCTTTGGGTTCGCAGGCAAAATCGTAATGGGGATTTTTCTGGATGCGGTAACCGCCGTTTTCCGCCTGCAAAATGTAGCAGCACATACCCACGCTGCGCTTAACGCCGGCGTAGTCGTTCTGGCTGCTTTCCGCCACGAGGTTCACAAACACCATCGTTTCGTCGCTCACGTTTACGGTGCAGTGGCCGTAATTGGGCGGAATCACAATCGCCTGCCCGGCTTTGACCTCGGCGATCAGGCAATCCTCCACCAGCATGCGGCCCTCGGTGTGCTCGTCCTTCACCTTTTGCATCACGAACACCGCCGTGCCCTTGATAACCTGATAATATTCCGGGTAGCTCATGCCCTTGCCGGGCACCTCGCAATGGAAGTGGCCGGCGGTCTTTTTAAACTCGCCGCCTGCCGCGCCCTGCATAATCACGGTGCTGTCGTAGCGCAGGGCGCGCGCCTTGAAGGCCGCGCGTTCGCCGTCCCGGCCGATGGCCTTGTAAAAATCGTAATATGGCTCGGTTTCATCGGTATAAGTCGGGTCGGCCAGCAAACCGAACATGCCCTTGGAATACTTGCGGTTGTAAGCCTCAAAGCTCACGTCGGCCGCCGCGGGGGTCAACCGGTCGTCCGTCGGGTCAAACACAATGGGAAAGCCAAACATGGAAAGCTCTTGCATGGGTCGATTCTCCCTTACAAATTTTTATAGTGTTCCACAACGCGCCGATATTCCTCAGGCTTGTATTTGAACAGCCCCGAGGAGCCGAGCACCAGCACGTTGGCCCCGGCCGCCACCAGCGTGGGCGCGGTTTCTTCCTTAACCTGCCCGTCCACCATGATGTCGATCGGTTTGCCCGCGGCTTCAAACATTTTGCGGATATCGGTGATTTTGCGGATGGTGGAGGGGATCAGCGTTTGCCCCGCAAAGCCTGGATCCACAGTCATCACGCACACCAGATCGAGAAAATCGGTCATATAGGCAAGGGGGGCGATATCCGTCGCGGGGTTCACGGCGATGCCCGCCTTTTTGCCCAGCGAGCGGATTTGCTTGAGCACGCGGATCGGGTGCACCAGCGTTTCCAGATGCGGCGTTATGATGGCGGCGCCGGCTTTGGCGAACGCCTCGATGTACTGCTCGGGGTTGGTAACCATCAGGTGCACGTCCATGGGGGTTTTGGAAACCCGGGCGATATCCTGCATGGTATAGGTGCTTAACGCATAGTTGGGCACGTAGTGACCGTCCATAATGTCAATATGGTACAGGTCGATGCCTGCCTGATCCAATGCGGTTAACTGATTTTCCAGATCGAGCATATCGATGCACATGACGGAAGGGGAGATTTTGTTCATAGGGAAGCGTCACTCCTTTTGGTTTTGTGTGATACGAATTATATAAACACACAATCGGTAAAAATGTCAAGCAGATACGGTCACATTCAGCAAATTTTTCGTTTGCATGTAACCGCAACAACATAATATCGGGCATAATGACCGATTCAGGTGACTGAACGGCGAGGATTCAGGACGCGAGCCGTTGCCACGCGTAGAAACCCGCGCCCCGAACCCCCTGCAACGGATCCACCTCCAGGCGCACAAAGCGGAGCGATTCCGCCGGGTAGGGCTTGCGCGCATGCTTGCAGATCAGCGCCAGCAGCGCTTCGTACGGGAAGTTGGCGATGGAGAGCACGCCGCCGCCCAGCAGGATACAATCCGGATCCAGAATGTTAATTTCGGTTGCGATGGCGCAGGCAACGTGATCCAGATAACGGATGATTTCCGGATCGCCTTGCGCCGCGGCAAACATGGCTTCAAAGTCCGGCGCTTTCGGGTACAGCACAGCGCGGATGGCTTCCAGCCGTTTGCCGGACGCGGATGGCTCGATGCAGCCGACGTTGCCGCAAGGGCACGGGGTTTGGCTGTCCGGCACGGGGATGTGCCCCAGCTCGCCGGAGGTGCCGTTTTTCCCCTCCAATAACCGGCCGTGGATATACATCGCGTTGCCGACGCCGGTGCCAAGGTACACGGCCATTACGCAATCCGCCTGTTGCAGGCTGTGGGCGCGCAGGTCGTTGGTGAGCAGCAGCAGCACCTCGTGCTCCACAATCACCGGCGCGTTCACCGCCGCCGCCAGAGCGTCGCGGATGTTGACGCCGTCAAACGAGGGCAGGTTTGGGCAGGACAGCACCGTGGACTTATCCTTGCTGACCGTGCCGGGAAACCCGATGCAAACGCCCCGAAGTTTGCCGGGCGTTTCGTCGGCGAACCCGGCAATGGCGCGCGTAAGCATTTCAACGGGTTGGGCGCTGGTCAGGTACTGCCGGCTGGACTCGATCCTGTGCCGAAGCACCGTGCCGTCCGCCTGCACCGCCCCCATCCGCAGATGGGTGCCGCCGATATCGATCCCGATCATATAAGAAGAATCAGGCATAAAGGACCCCCTTTCCCATTCGGCAACCGGTTGACCGCGCGGGCTTGACCGGAGCGGTCACACAGTGCCTGAAAATGACCGATACAAAGTATAATACGGAACCCAAACAAAAGCAATAGACGGATTAAAACAACATATAGAAGCCTTATAACACAACGGTTTGTACATTTTGAGTGAAAATAATCACAAAAAGTTTAAATTGGGGGTTGCATTATTATGACCGATACGCTATAATATGGTCATCAAAGCGCAGAAGGCCACACACAAATGGTAGCGCTCTGCCTGAAACGGAAGGAAATGGTGATTTGATTAGCACGCTAACCATCAATACCGCCATTGACAGGCTCCTGTTTATTGAATCCTTTTGCCAGAACAGCACCAACCGCATCAAACGCGTGGTGGATGTGCTGGGGGGCAAGGGTACGCATGTATCGCTCAACCTGAGTCAGCTGGGCATGAGCAGCCGGTGCTTCGGCATCGCGATGGGGGAAACGGGCAAACGCATACTCCACACCCTCAAGGCCCACGAAAATCTGGATGTTCGGCTGCTGTATGTTAAGAAAGGCGAATCCCGAACCAATTACGCGATCATTGAGGACGATCACACCTGCACGCTGGTGACCGAGAAGGGCGAGGTGGTATCGCGGGAGTTGTGCGAGGAACTGCTGGGCAAGCTTGAAAAAGAGCTGACGGCGGGCGATACGCTCATCCTCTCCGGGGACGCGTCCAACACGGAGGTTCCCTTCTTCTATAACCGCGTGATGGAGCGGCTGGAAGGCCGGGGCATTCGCTTCCTGCTGGATACCAGCTCCCGTAACCTGGTGGAAGGCCTCAAGGCAAAGCCGTATCTGGTGAAACCGAACGTGGAGGAGCTGTCGCAGGTATTGGGGTGCCCCATCGGCTCGGAGGCGGAAATCCTTAGCGGCATGCGTCGCATCGCGGCCATGGGCATCGAGGTGGTAGCCGTCAGCTGCGGGGGCGAAGGCTCCTACGTGCTGTATCAGGGCCAGTTCTACCGGGTGCATCCGCTCACGGTGCAGGTGCTCAACACCATCGGCTGCGGGGATGCGTACCTGTCCGGGCTGGCCTACGGGCTGGAAATCAAAGCAGACTTTGAAACGACCTTGCGGATTGCCACCGCCGTATCCGCCGCGACCGCCGAAAGTGACTTGACAGTTGGTTTTGACCCTGCGCGCGCAGCGGCTCTGCAATCACAGGTGGTCATCACAAAGCTGTAAACGTCGGATTTCGGCGTCGGGAGGGAAAAACAATCATGGCATGTCAACTTTCCTTTATGGAGGAGCGCAAGGCGCTCAAAGAGATTGTCAAGCTCATGTTCGACCGCAGGCTGACCAACGCGGCGGGCGGCAACGTGGCGGTGGAGGTGGAGCCGGGAAAACTGCTGGTGTCCCCGTCCATGATGAGCGAATTTCACCGCTGCAACATCGGGGTTGAGGATTTTATCCTGATGGACTACGATAAAAACATTCTGGAGGGCACGGGGGTTGTGAGCCGGGAGAGCGATATGCACATCAACCTCATCAAGAACTTTGACTACATCGGCGCTTGCATCCACGCGCATCCCCAATACTGCATGGTGTACGCATCCCAGTCCAAACCCATTCCGTCCTTAACGGAAGCCACCATGAAAAAGGGCGATTGCGGTTGCATCCCCTACACCAAAGCCTACACGCCGCAATTGGCGGAGAACGTCTACAAGTACTTTCAGGAATTTGGCCCGCGCGTAAACGAAATGCCGCTGGGCGTGATCCTGCCCCTGCACGGGGTGCTGTGCACCGGCTCCAACCTGAACACAGCCTTTTGCATGCTGGAACGGTTGGAAACCGACGCGATGTGCGGCATCCTGAAAGGGTTAATCTGATCCTGATCGGTGGATACCGATTATAATAAATAGGAGGAAAAACCATGAAAAAGACCCTCAGCATTCTACTGGCTCTGGCTATGGTACTGTCACTGACCGGCGCTGCGCTTGCGGAAGCCGACAACAGCAACATTACCATCGGTATTTCCATGGACGCGATCGAGTCCCAGATGTGGACCGAGAACCAAGCTTCCATGCATGCCGAACTGGACAAACTGGGTGTGAAGTACACCGAAGTGATCGCCGACGGCGACGCTCAGAAGCAGAATCAGCAGATTGAAACCCTGATCGCTTCCGGCGTGAAGGCGATCATTATTGCTCCGAAGGATTCCACCACCATCGTTAGCGCCATCAAAAAGTGCAACGACGCGGGTATCCCCGTTGTGATGAACAACCGTGGCGCCGGCGAAGGCGCTGTGGTCGGCTGTTCCGTTGCTTCCGATAACAAAGCCATGGTGATCCGTGAGATGGAATGGGTTGCCGAGCAGGCCAAGACCTCCGGCAAAACCTACAAAGTCATGGAGTTCATCGGCAACCTGGGCGACACCAACGCGGTAGCCCGTCACGAAGGCTTCAAAGAAGTGGCGCAGAAGTATCCCGAAATCTTCACCAGCGTAATCGAAATCCCCACCGAGTGGAAAGCGGAGAACGCCGACTCCTTGGGACAGGCCGCCCTGCAGGCGAACCCGGACGTCAACATGATCTTCACCGCTTCCGACTTCCTGATCCCCACCGTGAAGGCTATGCTGCAGAAGTTTGACATGTGGTATCCCACCACGGACGCCAAGCATGTGCTGTGGGTCACCTTTGACGGCGCCGCCGATGCTGTGAACGAGATCAAGGCCGGCTACATCGACATCGTATCCGTGCAGGACGCTACCGAGCAGGGCCGTCTGTGCGTGGAGAACGCCGTAGCGCTGGCCAAGGGCGAAACCGTCGATCCCGACGCGTTTGACCCGGGCTTTGAAGTGACGCAGGCGAACGTTGAGGAACTGGGCTTCGCGGGGTATTGATTTATCCAACCCTATCGCGTACAATGGGCCTCAGAAACAACTGAAATAGCCCGGCGGCGATAAGCCGGGGCCGAACCCTGACCTACAAGGATGCAAATGAAGGATGGCCTTCATCACGGTTCCATGCTTGGGGGAAGCGGAATCCCTCCCTTCTCCCGGCAGACCGCTTCTTTACAGCGATACGCGCTCGCTACTTCGAGCGGTCGCCGTAACCCCCGATAAGCTTCTGCTGAAGCTCATCGCTACACACCTGAGGGTGAGTAGGGCGGTTGGCCGGACTTGCAGTCCGACCAACCGCCTTGTGATTTTCACCGGTAATAAATGTCTGTTGGGACAGTGAGTGAGGGTGATTGGATGAAACGGACTTTGGAGAAGCTGAAGTCCACAAACACCATCGTATGGTTTTTGTTGGGGTATGTGATTCTCTGCTTTGCCTTTATACCCAATTTTGGCACCGCCTATAATATCCGCAACGTATTTAGCCAGGTGTGCGTGCTGCTGATTGTCGGCTGCGGCCAAACTTACGCGGTGCTCAACGGCGGCGTGGATTTTTCTGCCACGTCCGTCATTGCGCTGTCCGGCGTGGTTGGCGCGTCCATTATGAGCACCACCAGCGGCCTTTTGCCCAATCAGTGGTACAGCGTTCCCATCGCCCTGATTGTGATGCTGCTGATCGGGCTTGTGTTTGGCGTTATCAACGGGCTTTCAATTGTCACGTTTAAAATGCCTTCCTTTATTGTTACCATGGCCACGCAGATGATCGGCTCTGGCCTTGCGCTGCTTTACACGCAAAGCCAGACCATTGGCGGCCTGCCGGATTCATTTACGGTGTTTGGCACCAAAAGCGTCTGGGTGTTTCCCTATACGTTCTTCTTTGCGCTTCTGATTGTGCTGATTGCCCAGTTTATCCTGAACCGTACCAAACTGGGCAGGCAGATTTACGCGGTGGGCAACAACCCCAAAACCGCGCTGATCTCCGGCATTCCGGTTAAAAAAACCATTTTCAAACTGTATGTCATCAGCGGCCTTTGCTCCGCCTGCGGCGGCATTGTGATGATCGCGCAGATGGAATCGGCCGCGCCGAGCTTTGCCTCCAATATGTTTATCGATTTCATGAGCGCTATTATCATCGGCGGCACCAGCCCGCTGGGCGGCAGCGGTAAAATCGCCGGCACGCTGATGGGCGCGTTCCTCATCATCCTGATTAACATCAGCATGAACCTGCTGGGTGTGGACTGGTACGTAATCAGCATCATCAAGGGCCTGATCGTGCTGCTGGCCGCGGCCATGGACCTGGCAAAGAAATCGCGCGTGCGCGCCTGACCCTACAATAGTGAGGAAGTGAGCAACTTGGCAGATATGTGTGAATACGCCCTGCGACTGAAAGAAATGAGCAAATCCTTCGCACAGGTACGCGTGCTGAGCGATGTGACGTTGTCGCTGCGCAAGGGCACCATCCTTGGCCTGGTGGGGGAAAACGGCGCGGGCAAATCCACCATGATGAATATACTGGGCGGCATCCACCACAGGGATACCGGCGAAATCTGGCTCAACGACGAGCCTTTTGAGCCCAAGGACCCCAAAACCTGCGCCTGCGCGGGCATCGCCTTTATTCATCAGGAACTCAACCTGTTTTCCAACCTGACCGTCGCGGAAAACCTGTTTATCACGGACTTGCCCAAGGCGGGTAAATCCCCGTTTGTGAGCAACCGCAAAATGCGCAAAATGGCGCGGGAAAAGCTTATGCAGCTGGGCATTGACAACATCAGCCCTTCGGCGATTGTGGGCACCCTGCCCATGGGCCAGCGTCAGCTGGTGGAAATCACCAAGGCCATTGTGCGCGACGCGGACATCATCTTTCTGGACGAGCCGACCACGTCGCTTTCCACCACGGAAAAGGACAAGCTTTTCCATATTATGCACGAGCTGAAAAACAAGGGCAAATCCATCATTTTCATTTCGCATATTCTGGAGGACGTGTTTGCCCACTGCGATGAAATTACCGTGCTCAGGGACGGCAAAATCATTCTGCAAAAGCCGCGGGCGGAGCTGACCCCGGCGGAGGTCATCAAAGCCATGGTGGGCCGGGAACTGAACAAAATTTACCCGACCGTTGAAAAAACCATTGGCGGCGTTGTATTTGAGGCCAACGAGATTTGCCAGACAGGGCGGTTTGACCACATCAGCATGAACCTGCGGGAAGGCGAAATCGTCGGCATGTTCGGGCTGATGGGCGCGGGCCGCACCGAGTTTCTGCGCTGCCTGTTCGGCGTGGACGCGATCGATCACGGCAGCATCAGCCACCACGGGCAGGAAATTAAGCCGATCACGCCGATCAACTGCATCCGCAGCAGCATGGCGTTCATTACGGAAAACCGCCGTGAGGAAGGCCTGATTATGCCCATGACCGTGGAGCAGAACATCGTGGTCACAAGCCTTCCGGAGCTGAGCCACGGCGCCATGGGGCTGATGGACGCGGCCGGCGAGGACAAAATGACCAAGGAAATGGTGGACGAGCTTCAGGTGCGCACCTACGACCCCGGCAAGCAGGCGGTCATCAATCTGTCCGGCGGCAACCAGCAAAAAGTGGTGCTTTCCAAGTGGGTGGCGCGCCGGCCGCAGGTGTTCCTGCTGGACGAGCCGACCCGCGGCGTAGACGTGGGCGCGAAGTATGAAATCTACACCATCATCAACGAGCTGGCCAAAAACAAATCCACCATCCTGATGGTTTCCTCGGAAATGGAAGAGCTGATGGGCATGTGCGACCGCATCCTGGTCATGGCGCACAACCGCATTACGGCGGAGTTCCATAAAGGCGAGTACGATCAGGAAAAGATTATCATCGCTGCGATTGGAGGGGAAGGGAAATGAATAACCAACCGGCATTCACCTGCGAAAACCGCAAGCGAGGCTCCGTCAAAGATTTCTTTGTCAACTACGGGCTGTACGCGGTGTTTCTGGCACTGATCGGTTTCTTTTCCATTAAAAACCCCGCGTTCCTCACAGTTAAAAACGGCGTCACCATTTTGCAAATGGCCAGCACGTTGGGCGTGGTTGTGGTCGGCATGTTCTTTGTGCTCATCACGGCCGGCATCGATATCTCGGTTGCCTCCAACATGTACTTCTCGGCCGTTGTGGCATGCACGCTGCTGAACACGTTCAAGATTCCCATCTGGCTGTGCTTTGTGGTTTCCATGCTCTCCGGCTGCCTGATTGGCAGCATCAACGGCCTGTTCATCGCCAAGTTCAAGATGCTGCCCTTCATTACCACGCTGGCTACCAGCAGCATCGCGCGCGGGCTGGGGCTGCTGGTGTCCCATACCAAGCTGATTGTGTTGGATCAAAGCGCGTTTGTGGTATCCAACACGCGCATCCTGGGCGTGCCGCTGGTGGCGTACATCTTTGTGCTGATGGCCGTGATCGGCCACGTGATCCTCAGGCGAACTACGTTTGGCCGGCAACTGTTTGCCTGCGGCAACAACCTGCAGGGCGCTAAAAAGATTGGCATCAACGGTGAAAAAACCATCTTTCTGGCGTACCTGTTCTGCGGCGCCATGGCCGGGCTGGCCGGCATGATGAACGCTTGCAACCTGTCCTCGGTAAACCAGAACTTCGCCATTGGCGATGAGTTTGTGGTCATTTCCTCGGCGGTTGTCGGCGGCGCCAGCCTGTTTGGCGGCAAGGGCCGCGTGCTCCCCGGCGCGCTAATCGGTATCCTGATGGTGCAGGTAATCATGAATGGCTTGACATTGATCCAAGCTTCGCCGTATATTTACACTGTAATACGCGGTTTGGTCATCTTTGTGGCCGTTATGATTGATTCCATCAAATTCAGCGGTGAAATCCGGTAATCCAAACCCTGCACAAAATTCAGGAGGGTGTATATGTACAACGTAGAACGGAAAGCGCTCATCATGGACATGCTTGAAAAAGAAAATGCCGTGAGCGTGATACAGCTGGCGGAAGTGCTTAAAATATCCAAGGAAACGGTTCGCCGAGACCTTCGGGAACTGGAGCAGGACGGCATGATCCGCCGCACCCATGGCGGCGCCGTGTGCGAACAGCAAAGCGCCACCGTGAGCGAGCATCCCTTCAACGTGCGCGAAGTACAGCACTATGCTGAAAAGGCGCTGATTTGCAAATGCGCCGCCCGATATGTACAGGATGGGGATACCATCTTTGTGGACAACAGCTCCACCACCATCTCGCTTTTGAAGAACATTAACCCACTCTACCAGATTACAGTGGTCACAAACTCCATCCGTCAACTGTTTGAATCCACCACCCTGAATAACCAGAACATGACCATCATTTCGTTGGGCGGCGTGTTCCGCGCCAAAAACTACTCCCTTGCCGGTAGCCTGTCGGTGGACAGCGCCCGCAATTTCCGCCCCAGCAAGGCGTTCATCTCCTGCCGGGCCATCGAGGCCAGCGGCCTGTCCGATGGCAGCATTTACGAGGTGGAAACCAAGCGCGCGCTGATTTCAACGGCCAAGGAAGTGATTGTGCTGGCGGACTCGTCCAAGTTTGACGAAACGGGCACCGTGTTTCTGGCGGATTTGAAAACGGCCACGCGCGTCATCACCGACAGCGGGGTTAGCAAGGAAGCCATCCGAATGATGGAAATGGCCGGCGTGGAGGTTGTGATCGCTTCGTAAGCATGAGGCGCTATGAAGCATATCGCGTTTGATCTGGGCGGCTCCGGCGGTAAAATGGCGATCGGCGGGCGGCAGGGCGATCGGCTATCCTTTGAGGAAGCCTATCGGTTTGACAACCGTCAGATCGCCGTGCGGGGCGATCTGTTTTGGAACGTGCTCGGTATTTTTGAAAACCTGCAAAACGGCGTGCGCCAAGCCGCCGCAATGGCCAAGGATTGCGTTAGCATCGGCATCGACAGCTTCTGCAACGATTTTGGCATTGTGGACGCGCGCGGCACGCTGCTCACCCCGGTGCACTGTTACCGCGACCCGCGCGCGGCAAGGCACCAGAATTTTGTGTACGAAAAAATCTCCAAAGAAAAACTGCATCGGCTGACCGGCAACCAGAACGCGCTGTTTAACACCGTGATGCAGCTGGGCGCTTTGCGCGCCCAAGGCGCGGATTGGCTGCTGGCCCCGGAGCACACGCTGCTGCTGCTGCCCGATCTGCTGGGCTACTGGCTCACGGGGGAAAGACGCGCGGAATACTGCAATGCCTCGGTTACGCAGCTGTTCAGCCCCTTTACGGGGGATTGGTCGCAGGAGATCCTGGACGCGCTGGGAATCCCCCGCGGGCTGTTCGCGCCGATCCTTGAGCCGGGCAACCGGCTGGGCGCCGTAACCCCGGACCTGTGCGCGGAGCTGGGCGTAGCCGGGCTGGACGTGGTCGCCGTGTGCTCGCATGACACGGCTTCAGCGGTGGCGGCATTGCCGACCAACGAGCCGAACGTCGCGTTCATCAGCAGCGGCACATGGTCGCTCGTGGGCACGGAAATCCCGGAGCCTTTCACCACCCAAAGCACGCTGGAAGGCAACTTTGCCATTGAAGGCGGCGCGGAAAAAGGAAGCCGGATGTTGAAAAACGTAATGGGGCTTTGGCTGGTGCAGGAGTGCCGCCACAGCTTTGCCACGCAGGGCAACCCGCTGAGCTATGCGCGCCTGTCCGAGCTGGCGGAAACCGCGCCGCCTTTCCGCTCCCTGATAGACCCGGATGAGCCGGACTTCTATATGCCGGGCAACATGCCGGAAAAAATCGCGGCGTGCTGCCGCCGCACCGGTCAGCCGGAGCCGGAAACCCCCGGGCAGGTGGTTCGTTGCATTCTGGAAAGCCTGGCGCTGAAATACCGGTGGGCGGTGGAGCGGTTGGAGGCGATCAATCACAAGCCGCTTAGCGCCATTCACATTCTGGGGGGCGGCGGCCAGAACAGGCTGCTTAACCAGTTTACCGCGAACGCCTGCGCGCGCCCCGTGCGGGTTGGGCCTACGGAGGCCGCCCTGTGGGGCAATTTGCTGATGCAGATGAAGGCATACGGGGAAATCGGCAGTTTGGCGGAGGGTCGGCAATTGCTGAGCCAAAACTGCCCGCTTGGCGAGTACGCGCCGCGGGAAACCGGGGCATGGGACCGCCAGTATTTACGGATGTTAAAGTTGTTTAACATACAGGCATAAAGCAACCCAATATTAAAGGAGGAAACCACTATGAAATACTCTTGCATTACAGGCTCCATGGGAAACCGTTGCGACCGTTTCATGGGCTGCGGCTACAAGGAGGACGTATCCGGGGACGAGAAGGTCAAGGGGCTGGTGGACACCGGCGTGCTGGGCGCGGTGGAACTGTGCTACGATTTAGACGGCTGCGAAAGCGATGCTGAAACCGTGAATGCCCGCCTGAAGAAATTCGGCACGGTCTGCTCGGTTGTCAACGCGCCTGTGAGCGATCAGAAGCAGTACAAATTTGGCAGCCTGACCAACAACGATCCCGCGATCCGCCGCCAGGCCATCGAGGATTGCAAACGCACCATTGATTTTGCGCAGGGCGTGCACTGCGGCATGGTGAACATCTGGATGGGTCAGGACGGGTTTGACTACGTGTTCCAGACCAATTACACCAAGCAGTGGAACCTGATGGTAGAGGCCGTGCGCGAGCTGTGCGATTACAAGCCGGAAATGAAGATCGCGCTTGAGTTTAAGCCCCGCGAGCCGCGCAACCGCTGCGTGCTGGATCACGCCGGCTCCAGCCTCCTGCTGGCCAAGGATGTGAACCGCCCCAACGTGGGCCTGACGGTCGATCTTGGGCATGTGTTCCAAAGCCAGAGCAACGTTTCGCAGGTGATTGAGATGTGCGCCAACCACGGCATGCTCTACAACCTGCACGTGAACGACAACTACGGCGCCTGGGACGACGACATGATCCTCGGTTCCGTGCGCTACACGGAGTACATCGAGCTGTGCTATTCGCTGCGCAAAATCAACTACCAGGGCTGGGTATCGGTGGATATCTTCCCCTTCCGCGAGCCGGCCTTCCGCGCCGCCGAGGAAAGCGTGCGCAACCTGATGAACTTTGACAAACTGGTGGACAAGATCGGCATGGAGAACATCGAGAAAGCCATCAACGGCACCGACGCCACGGAAGGCCTGCGCCTGATCCGCGAAGCGATGTTTGGCAAATAACGCCTGAACCTGATCCGCATGGGCGGGCCGGAGCGCCGGCAACGGCAGTCGCGGGCAGCCGCCGTATCCCCGATATACGGCGGCGCGCGCCTTCTTCGGGCGAGCCGCGCCCTTGCGGGCGATGCCGGTTTACCCATCCGACCCGTGCGGGCGGGTGTTTACCGGACGGCGACGTATGGTACAGAAAGGACATGGAACATGAATGCCGAATTGCAGGCAAAACTGGAACGCATCCGCGACCTGATGGCCCGGCGCGGGTGGGACGGGGTGCTGCTGGGCCGCAACGACAGCTTCTGCTGGCTGAGCTGCGGGCACAGCGCGTTTGTGGATAAAAGCTCTCAAAGCGCCGTTGTGAAGCTGCTGATTACCGCGCGGGAGCAGTATGTGTTTGCCAACGCCAGCGAACAGTACCGCATCCCAGAGGAAGAACTGAACGGGCTGGGGTTCCGGCTGATCGCCTACCCGTGGGATGGCAGCGAGGAGGACGCGCTTCGCCCTTATTTGCAGGGCAAGCGCATCGTGAGCGATTGCGGCGCGTTTGGCACGCCCGAGCACGGCGCGGAGCTGGTGGAAATCCGCTCCCCCCTGACGCCGGAGGAGATTGCCCGCTACCGTGAAATCGGCCCGCTGTGCGCCAACATCGTGGAGGATTGCTGCCGGGAAATCCGCCCCGGGGACAGCGAATACCAGATTGCCGGCAATGTGACGGGCAAGCTGATGGCGCTGGGCTTTCAGGTGCCGGTGTGCCTGATCGCGGCGGATGGGCGGCTGCTTAAATACCGCCATCCGCTGCCTGTGGGCGCGCGCGTGAAGGATCGGGCCATGATCGCTATCTGCGCGCAAAAGTACGGCCTGACCATTTCAATGAGCCGCATTGTGAGCTTTACGCCGCTGGACGCGGAAACGCAGCAGAAGTACGACGCGCTTTTAACGGTGGATGCAACGTACATCCTGAGCACCGTTGCGGGCGCGCGCGCCGGGGACATTGTTCAAAAAGGGCATCAGGCGTATGCGCAGGGCGGGTATGAGGCGGATTTTCACCTGCACCATCAGGGCGGCGCGCTGGGCTACCTGACCCGCGATTACTGCGCGAACGAAGCCAACTCAAGCCTGGTGGCGGATGGGCAGGCATTCAGCTGGAACCCGACCATCGCGGGCGTTAAATGCGAGGATACCTACCTTGTGTTTGGCGACCGGCAGGAAATCCTGAGCGACACGGGCAACTGGGTATATCAGGATGTGACGGTGGACGGCAAAACGGTTCGCCGCCCGCTGATTTTAATCAAACGCCCGGACTGAGGCCAAGGGGAGGGGAACCCATGATACTGGGAATCGACCATGTTACCATTAACGTAACAGATCTGGCTGGCACGCTGCGGTTTTACGGCGATGTGCTGGGGCTTTCGCCCCTGCCGGGCGTAGATATGGGCGACCATGAACTTCGGTATTTTACCCTGCCCGGCGGCGCGAAGCTGGAGCTGGTCACCTACCGCTACCCCACCGAGGATCGCGGTCAGAACGCGACCGACCGGGGCCGAGCGCGCCACCTTGCCTTTGAGGTGGAGGACGCGTATGCCACCGAGAAAAAACTGACCGAGGCGGGGTATCCGTTTCACGTGCCGGTATCCTACGTTACAAAGCTGGGCTTCTACGGCGGGCTGACCCGCGACCCAAACGGGTTTGAAGTGGAGTTTTTGCAATACCCGAAAAAATAAGCCGCGTGGGAACGGCTGGCGAGTAACAGACGGGCCGGAGAGACGTGAACCCACGTGCCTGCATGGAACGGCTGAAATACAGACAAACCCCCAACCGGCGGCCAACGATGTGTTGGCCGCCGGTTGGGGTTTCTGATACCCTTCTGAAGCAATCAGGAAAGGGTTATGGGGTTGGATAGGTTATGGAGGCTGAAAACGAAGGCGGGGTTGCTTCAATTGCCAAACGAAAAATAACAGGCCCAAGCTGCGCATTGATGATTGTAAAAATTGGTCATAATGGTATAATATAGATAACAATTGAGGGGGAGCGAAAAAATGAAGAAACTGCTGATCGTATTACTGGCCCTGTGTGTGCTCATGACAACCGTAGCCATGGCGGAAGAAACGCCAGCCCCGTTACCGGACATCAGCACCTTGGACGCATCTCAGCTAAAGACGCTTAAAACAGCGATCAACGATCGCCTGATTGCGCTGGGCGAAATGTACGAGGACATTGGTAAAGGGTCGCAAGGCGAGAACGTAACCCTTCTGCAAGAACGTTTGAAGGAACTGGGATATCTGGACGGAGAACCAACGAATAGCTGGGATAAACCGGCCATTGATGCCATGAAGGCCTATGAAAAGGCAATCGGTGTAAAGGCGGACGGGCTTGCCTCTGCGTCTGAGCAGGAAGCCATTTTTGCTGCCGACGCAATGGTGAAACCAACGCCTGAACCAACGGCAACGCCAGACCCCAGAACGCTTTACGGTAAATTCGATTTTAAAACGGTATCCCGAAACCCGGAAAATTATAAAGGAAACAAGGTAAAGATTACCGGGTATGTTTTGCAGGTGTTGGGAAGCCGGAGCGAGGGGTTCGATATTCGCCTGGCGACCAAGGGGCATTACGATAATGTGGTTTATATCTATATCCTGTCTGACAACACGCCGGATTATAACATCCTTGAGGATGATAAGCTGATCGTGTACGCAACGTTGGACGGGGACTATACCTACACCTCCACCATGGGCGCCGAAATCACTCTGCCGCTGGCAATGGCGGATTCTGTCGAAATGGCGAACTAGCACGGTACGTGTGGGGCGGAGGGCGTTTCATCTTCGCCCCTGTATGAACTCTACCAGAGCAAAAACACAGGTCCCCGCAATTGTCATCGCGGAATTTGGTGTGGGAAACCGCGTGTTTCGCATGGTAAAAGCCTTGCAAACGGTTGTGTTGCAAGGCTTTACTGTGGACGAGCTGCCAAAGTTTGAAGGGGTTTGCCGGTTCAGATTGCAATCGATCAGCCCGTTCGCTTGCGGGCTAGTCAACGCGCAGAATTGTGCCGCACCCAGTGGGTGCGGCACAATTGCCAGGCGGAGCTTCGGAGGCGGTCAACCCTTTTTGGGCGTCGCTCCGGCCGTTGAGCCAGTCGGCTTTAGGCGTTCTCCGTGCCGGTAATATCAATTTTACGGGCTTCCTTCTTGGGGGCGGGCTGCTCCTTGGGAAGGGTGAGCATCAGCACGCCGTTCTTGTAATCGGCGGTGATGTTTTCCGCATCGATGCCTTCCAGGTTGAAGCTGCGCTCCACGTGGCCGGTGCGGCGCTCGCTGTAAAGGTAGCTGCCGTGCTCCTCCTGCTTATCCTCGTTCAGGTCGGCGCTGATGGTCAGGGTACCGTCGTCCACGCTTACATTCAGCTTGTCCTTGGGTACGCCGGGAAGCTCCGCTTCCAGCTGGTACGCCTTGTCATCCTCGCGAATGTCCACACGGAAGCCGGCCGATCCGACCATATCGCTCATGTCAAAGAACGAACGGAGGAAATTGTCGGTGCCAAAGGTGTTGGAGAGTTCCCGATTCAGGTTGCGACGGAAAGGAACGAGAGTATACATAGTGCATCCTCCTTTTGATGCGGGCTTCTAATGCCCATGGTTTAAACTGATTTAGGTGGTTGGAGGTTCCCCGCTGGGGTTTTCCCCCGAACCGTGATGTAAGGATACCATCAAGATCAAAGATAGTCAAATGCGGCTGGCCGACGTTATAAGTCAACAATAGTCAAATATAGAACGCGAATCATGTAAAATGATATGAATACTGATGATATCTCAAAATATCATGAAATATCTCACTCTTTCAAAATGCCGGTTACGGTTGAGCCAAAGGCTGAGTGAGCATCTTAGACGCTTTATCAGCAAAGGATTTGCGCAATATCGACAAGTAAAATAAATTGACGTTTGCTGATCTTTTGCCGCGCAGGGCTAAGCGGCTACTTTGCCCGTGATGAAACCGGATTCCAAAGTTTGCGCGAAGACTCGCGGCAACCTTCGGCTCAGCGCTTCCGGACAGAAAAAAACGTCGGTCGGCCGCGATGGGCAGCCGCCGGCGTTTGGGCTTGTATGAGGATAAAAGAAAGCCGTGCGCGGGTCTGAGGCCGCGCGATGGGAACGGCTGGGAAACCTTTAATCGGCCAGCTCTCTGGCGCAGGCTTCCAGCAGGCGCTTGAGGGCGGGGATATCTCCGTTGTGGGCATAGCCGTACCAGCCAATCTGGCGCGCGGCTTCCGCGTTGGCGGGGTTATCGTCGATAAACAGGCATTCCTTGGGGTTGAGATGGTACCGGTCGGTTAAATGACGGTAGATTTCGGGGCTTGGCTTGATAATACCCTCCTCCACAGAAAACACCACGCCGTGGAACCTTTCGATCCGGGGGATGATCTCCCGGTGCTGGCTGACCATCAAACCGGCGTTGGAGAGCAGATATACGCCAAAGCCGCAGTCGAAAACCCAATCGACCAGTTCGGCCATGCCGGGGATGGGCGTAAGGACATTGTAGGGCATGCCGGCAAACAGCGCGGGAACCAGCGGGCGGAGGCTTTCGTTGCTCAGGCGCGCCATGGCGTGCTTGGCCAGTTCCTCCTCGGTGATGGTGCCGTCGTCCAGCTTGATCCATTCAGGATGGCCGAAAAGCGCGGCGTAGATTTCCTGCGCCCCTTGTTCATCCGGCGCGACGGCGCGGCAGGCTTCCAGCGGATGGAAATCCATGAGCACCATGCCCATATCGAATACAATATTGCGTACCATTCAATGCCCCCTTGCGTAATTTCCATTTCGGGCGTTGCGCCGGGCGCCGAGCCTTCGCGGGCGTTAGAGCCGCTTAACCCTTGATTTGAAAGGCCTGACGGCTGTGCGCTTCGCCTGAAAATGTGCAATTGTGGTGCCGCACGGCAACAACCTGATTGTACCACCTTGTGGCATGGCCTGCAAGCCTGCCGGAGGGGGTGCAAAAGGGCTCCGAGACCCTGTTAACGCTGCCGCCCTCGCGATGTACAATGCAGAAGAATCCTTGCCAACAGGCCTGAAAGCCCGCCCGGCAAAGGCGCGCCGCTCTTTTGCGGCGCCGGGGGCGGAGGTTTTGGGGGCCGGTAGGGGCGAGAATGCTCTCTCTGTTAAGCACGAAAATTTTTCGGCGGCGGCATTCGGTCGCTATGTCCGTCCGGGTTCGGGACGCGTAACATCCGCAACGTCCCTAACGACCGCAATATCCTCGAAGTCCGAAATATTCGCAACGTCCGAAATATTCGCAACGTCCGAAATATTTGCAACATCTGAAACGTTTAATATAAAGGATACGCCGTAACAGCCGCGCCGTCCGCAATGCCTACACGCCTTGGGCATGGCCGCCCTTACGTCGCAAATGTCCATTCTGCCGCCTGAACGCCCGGCAAAGGAGGGATTCCCATTCGTAAAGCGCTGAAAACCATTCTGCTCACGCTTGCCATCGCGATCCTTTCGCTTGGGGGGATCGGCCTGCTTTTTTCGGGCGGTTTTTCGCACGCGGACACCGATCCGAATACCATCCTGGCCCGCAAGCTGATGCCTTACCTGAAAAATGGGCAGACCTTCCGCCTGGCGGACGTATACCCCGACCCGTGGGACGCCGTGCAGGTGGTGGGCGAGGGGGAAACGCTGGACCCATGGACGTGGCGCACGCTATGCGAATGGAACGTGAACCCGGCTGAGCTGGGGGAGGGCGAACAGTGGCTGATCTTCTGGCATGAAGGCGCGGTGGCCCAGACCATCCGCTTCACAGGCGACGCCGGCATGCCCAGATTTGCGCGCGGTGTGGATGCGGAGGAAGCCGAAATCCTCTCGCGGCGCAATGCCGTGTTCAAGGCAACGCTGGTTCGCAATCAGGAAACGGCCTACTATGCCTGCGTTCAGGAAAGCGCGCTGACCGAGGTATAACGCCGCGTTTTATGGGGTGCGGGCGCCTTTTTGCGCGGCAACCCGTTTCAACTGAAAATTGCACGCCGTATTGCTTCCGTAGCAGCCTGAACACCCCCCGCTGCAATCCGCAGCACGGCTCAAGCCTCCATCCTGCATCAAACGGGGGGCATTTTCGCAAACCCCTGCCGGGGCGCGGCGGTTAAGCTCGCCGGGTTTATGTACCGGACGTCGCTTATTTTTCAGCGGGTGGGCAAGCGTTTTTTCATTGCTTTTTCCGCGGGCGAAAGAGTCTTTCAGTTTTACATATATGTAACCGACTGTTTCCATACGCTCCGGCGGAGGCGTTTCTCAATGGCACGGATGAAGATATACATATTGCATAAAATATGATCGACTTATTTGGTGCATATTTGAATTGGAGCCGTCGATAAGGCTTCTTCCATCCCTGCCCCATCAGAAGGATTTGGAAAAGTCATGGAAAAACCTAGATTTCAAAAGGGTTACACGACGGTTACATATTTGACTTTGCAAAAAACACGTTATAGAATATGGTTGTAATGGGTATAAATCTACCTATTGGAAACTTCCGCCGTTTTGGCGGTTACAGTCCATAGCTTGAATATAAACCAACACCGACACCGGTTGAGCAGAAAGCGGGTATGACCAATGAAAAAGGCCAACACTGGGAAACAGCGCGGTATCAAGAGCATTCTGGCGTTCCTGATGAGCCTCACAATGCTGCTGACAGGCATGGCGGCCACAGCCGCGACAGCTGAAAATACACAGTATTTTAACGCGGACGGCTGGGTGATCGTCGAGCCATCGGCCACGCCCACGGAAAGCCCCGTGCCGGATGGAGCCCGACAGGCGGCGGTAGACGACATCACGTTCTCCGTTTCTCCCGACGCGCAATCCGCCGTTTTTGGCGCGGACTTTTCAGTTGCGCGCGTGAAGGATGAGGCGGCCCTTGCCGATGCCCGGACGGCCTATGCCGACGCTTTTGGCGCGGACAGCCTGACCGATGGCACGGAGTTGCGGCTGTATCAGCTTCAGTTTTCGTCGGACGGAAACGCGATTACCGTGCCCGACGGATTGGCCGTTACGGCAAGCGCGGCGGCGAACGTCGGTTTTGTGCCTGCGCGCGGCGCGGGTTACACGGGTGGCAGCGCAGCCGCCTCGGTTGGCGACCCCGCGAAGGTCGAAAAAACCAACGACGCATGGCAGACGACGGTTGTGCTCACTAACGCCGATACGCTGCTGCTGGCGGCGCGCCCCGCAGGCGAAACCCCCACGCCTACCGAAACCCCCGCTGCGGGCGAAGGCGTTTATACCTATGAAGACGGTTCCATCCGCCTCACCGCCGAGGTGGGCGGCGCGCTTCCCCCTGAAAACGCAGAATTTTTTGTGACCTCGCTTGGCGACGCCACAGTGCCGGCCTCGGATGGGAATCTGCAATCCATTCTTGCGTACCATGTCGGCTTCCGCGTGCCGGAAGGCGAACTGGGCGCGGACGCTCCGCTGAGCATTCAGCTGGATGTGCTTACGGACGCTTCTACCGCCACGGAGCTTGTAAACGCGCAGGGCGATGTCCTGTGGCAAAAACCCGAAGGCGCGAACAGCGCCCAGAGCTTCACCTTCCAATTGGCGGTCGGCGGCAGCTTCGTGCTGGCCGGGCCTGCCTCGCAGCCGGAACCGACCCCAGAACCCCAGCCCGCGACCCTGACCTATGAGGATGACGCGATCACCCTGACCGCGACGGCGGACGATGCTTCCCCGCTGCCCGAGGGCGCGGCGCTGGCGGTGACGCCTGTGGCGGACGCTGCCGACGAAACGGCCGGCGAAACCTCCTCGCAAACGCTGCTCGGCTACCGCGTAACGCTGACCGACGCGCAGGGCGCCACGCTGGAAGGCATTACGCCCGCGCTTTCGCTTACCGTGAAGGACGCATCGGCGCTATCCGCCGCCACCGCGCTGGTCGCGGGGGACGGCAGCGTGCTGTGGCAAGCTGCCGAGGGCGCAACGCAGGCCCCGGATCAGCCGTTCACCTTTACGCTCCAAAACGGCGACGTATTCCGGCTCACAGCCCCCGCGGCCGTGCCGGAAGCCACGCAGGCCGCGCCGGAGCAGGCCGGGGTGTTCACCTATGAGGACGCTTCCCTGCGCCTGACCGCGACCGTTGCCGACCCAAGCGCAATCCCGCAAGGCGTTACGCTGACCGCCTCCGTCAGCAACACCCTATATTCCGCCTATGCCGACCGTTTGCAGGCGCAGGGCATTGGAGAAGCGCGCACAGGATGGTTGAGCACCGTAACCCCAAGCTTCATGTTGGACGGCCAGCCGGTGGATATCGGCCAAGCCGACGTTTCGTATGCTTTGCTGGTCAAGGGCGTTGCCGACCCGCAGGCGCAGCGCTGCCTTGTGTTGCCGGGCGATCTGCCTGCTTCCGACGCGGCTTACAGCCTCACGCAGGACGGGCTTTCCGTGCAGTTTACCGCGCAGGGCGCGCCGAGCGTTGGCTTGGCGCTGGTGCAGCCCAAGCAGAGCGTATTCTCCTTTGAAAATGATGATTTGCGCGTGACCGTGACCGTTGGCGATCCGGAAGCCTTGCCGGATAACGCGACCTTTACGGCGGCGCTGAGCGGCGCGGCATGGGCGGATTACGCGGCGGCCATGGAGGCCGTTTCAGTGGATGAAACCCGCATCGCCAGCCTTGCGACGCTGACAGCCGGATTCACCGCCGGCGACACCGTGGTGGATACCGCCGGGGTGCCCATGACCTATGATTTGTTCCTGAAAGGACAGCAGTATCAGGGCACAAAAACCCTGTATGCCATTGCCGACGGTACCGCGGCAGCGATGGACGCGTTTTCCCCGCTTGCCGATGGCCTGAGCGCGCAGTACCAGGGTACCGGGGCGCTCTCGGTCGGCCTTGCCGCCGTTTTGCCCAAGCCCATCGCCCTCACCTATGAGGACGACGCCCTGCGCCTGACCCTGACCGTGCCGGATGAAACGCTGATCCCGACCGGCGCGCAGCTCACCGCCGCCGTAACCCCCGCCGAATGGGCAACCTATGCCGACCGTTTGCAGGCGACCGGTTTGGACGAAACCGGCGTGCAGCGCCTGCTGAGCCTGACCGCGACCCTTACAGCCGACGGCCAGCCGGTGAATACCGCTGGCATGGCGCTTCAGTATAGCCTGCTGCTCAAGGGCGAGCAGGCCGACGGGCTGGTGGCTTGGGTGGCAAACGCGGAGACCGTCGCCAAGGCCGACAGCCTGACCCAGACGGACGAAGGCGCGGCCGTAACCTTTGAAACCGCCGGCGACACCGCGCTCGGCCTTGCGCTGGCTACGCCCAAGTTTACCCAGTATACCTTTGAGGACGATACCCTCCGCCTGCGCGTAACCCTGCCGGAGGATGTGCAGCTGCCGCAGGACGCGCTGCTCAGCGTAACCCATACGCCCGGCGTGTGGGCGGATTATGCCAAGCGCCTGCAAGCGCAGGGCTACGACGAAACCCGCGTGATGAGCCTCATCAACCTGAACGTCGGCTTCACGCTCAACGGCCAGCCCGTATCCATGGCCGGCGTGCCCATGGCCTGCGAACTGCTGTACAAAAACCAGCCCTTTGACACCATGCAGGGCTGGACGCTTACGGCGGATGCCGCTCAGGCGGTGGAAACCTTTACCACCGGCACGGAAGGCGCAACGGCTACCTTTACCCTGACCGACGCACCCGAAATCGGGCTGGCCGTGACCCTGCCCGGCCGCACCGTGTATACCTATGAGGACGATCAGATTTATGTGGTCGCCACGTTAAGCGATCCCTCCGCCATCCCCGAAGGCTCCACCCTGCTGGTGACCCCGGTGACCATTGACGAAACCCTCCAGCCTTATGTGGATATGCTGCAACAGGCGAACGATGAAGCGAAAGCCGCGGCTACGGATTCCGCGCAGGCTACGCAAAGCCCGGACGCCAACGCCTCCAGTGAAGGTGAAACCACCACCGACATTCAAACGGCGGCGGATTCCAGCGTACTCCTGCCCGGCTACGCGGCCTACGATATCCGTTTTGAGCTTAACGGCGTGGAGTATGAGCCGGAAGCGGGCAAGGTGAATATCTCCATCAGCCAGCAGGGAGCCACTGCTTTTGACAGCGCCGCTTCGGACGTGAAGGTGATTCACTTAAAGGAGCAGGACGGCGCCATTACCCCGGAAATTCTGGATGCGAATGTGCAACAGGACAGCGACGCGTCCGGCGGCACCATCGATTTTAATACCAACAGCTTTTCCGTGGTCATCCTGCCTACCATGCCCACGGATACGACGCGCCTGAAATACACCTCCGTGTCCTCCACCAGCACGCCGACCTTTGTAAACTCGGAGTTCTATTTTGACACTCCGCTGGGTATCGCGGGCAACTTCCTGATTACCGCGTTCACAAAGGCGACCATCGGGGCGGATACGAACGGCAATATTCTGGCAGCGGCTGCCTCGGTTGGCGCGCAGCGTATCAGTTCCCGGTATGCTTTGGATTTTTATGAGTTAAATTATATCAATCAGTATGACTGGACATCAGATAATTCCAACATCGGGGGAGATTTTAACCCGGAGCATAAGGTGTTGGCGCTGGGCGCAAGTAACCTCGTTTCGGTGAATGTTAACAACAGCGGTCCGGATGACGACTATTTTGTCCTTACTTCTGGTACTAAAACGACGCGATTTGACAAAATGTTTTCGCTATATCAGGACACCAACGACACAAGTCCCTATATCAACCTTGCAACCGTAAAGTCGGACATGTCAACGCTTTCAGAGAAACTGAAAGGGTATAGCGAAAACTATGACACCATTACAGGCACCAGCGAAATAACGGTCAACGCGAAAGCCGGCGAAGTGAACGTTATCAACATCAACGCCGCAAATGCGAATACCGCTTATATTACGTCTGCGAAAAAATGGTTTGTGAATTTGCCGAATCTTAACACAACCGTGATTGTGAACGTGGATTGTTCCAGCTTTACCGGCACCATTAACATGCCGGGCGTTATTGAGGTTGTGAACGGCGTTCAGAAAGATTATCATGAAAGAACCTCCGTTTCCGAATACAACGACGGGCTGATCCTTTGGAATTTCTATAACGCGAAAGACAGAACCATCAGCGCGCAGGCCGCAGTGTACGCCTCCATCCTGATTGACGGGAACGGCGGAACATTTACGACCAACTCTAACGTTGACGGCTCGATGATCGCCGACAACGTGAACCCCACCGGCGGCGAAACCCACCGCAACCCCTTTGTTGGCAAACTTACTGCACCTAAAACCATCGAGGTTACCAAGGTGTGGAAGGATGTTAACGGGAACGTGATCACCCCGCCGACCGGATCGACCGCGACGATTCAGTTTTACAAAAACGCGGGCACCAGCAGCTCGCCTTCCTATGTGACCGACGCCAGCTGGACGGTGGAACTGAACGCGGGCAATAGCTGGACCGCAGATTGGACCCTGCCTGTCACGGGGTACGACTATTACGCAAAGGAAATCAAGATTAACAACGTCGCGGTTTCCTCCTCGGGCGCATATGATTTTGCCAGCGGCTCCACAAGCCTCTACGGCGTAACCTATTCGGGTAACACCGGCGTGCGCAGCGGCACCATTACCGTTACCAACAAACAAAAAGAGGTCACAACCTACACCGTAACCAAGGTTTGGCAGGACGCAAACGGCGCCAACTACAGCGGAACTACGCCGCCCGTGACCCTGAACCTGATGCAAGGCTCCACAGTGTACGATTCCGTAACGCTGCCCCAAAACAGCAGCCTTTCCTACACGTTTATCAACCTGCCTAAATACAGCTCCGGAACCACCCCCTATATGTACTCCGTACAGGAGGCCACGCCTGCGACAGGCGCGGGGTATACCCTGTACAGCACCAACTCGGCCTCCGGTACGGTTGTCAACCGGCTGGTGAGCGCCGCCCTCACCCTGACCAAAACCTGGGATGATACCGGCTTTACCGCCAGCCGACCCGCGAGCGTGAACGTCACGCTGACCCGGTACATGGCCGACGGAACCACGCAGGACAGCGGCTTCACCCCTAAAAGCTATACCCTCAGCAGCTCCACAACCCCCGCCTGGTCCACAACGACCGAGGCGTTGCCCGAGGGTTATTTCACGAGCACCTATACGTATCAGAAATACGTATATAAAATCAGTGAAACCGCGCCCACAGGCTATGTGGCTTCGTACCCCGCCAACCTCAGCGTCAAAAACACCTACCAGACCAAGACGGTCAGCGTAACCAAAATATGGAAGGACAGCGCCAACGCGGCCGGCACGCTCACCTACCCTACCAGCGGGCCTGCCTTTACCGTTAACGTGCTCAACCCCAGGCTGGCAGCCGGCCAGCAGGTGGTGGATACCCTGATATTCACCGCAAACGATACAAACCTGACCAAAACCAGCAAGGCCCTGCCCAAGTATGATGCCACCGGGGAAATCCCCTACACGGTGGAGGAAGTTGCGCCCATCGACTATACCAAATCCGGGCCGACCGAAACAACGCCCGCGGGGCAGAGCAACCAAACCTTCAGCATCACCAACACCCGGATTGAAACCTCCAAATCCGTTGTGAAAACATGGGATAACAGCCAGTACAGCGGACTGATCGCCCTTGTGCGGCCCAAGGTGATTTACACCCTGTATGCCAACGGCGTCAGCACGGGGCGCACGCTGGAAGTGGCGGCCGGTTCCGCCGACACGGCGTACAATGTAACCTTTAATCACTTGCCCCAGTACGATACCAGCGGCGAAATTACCTACAGCGTTCGGGAAGCGCTGTACCCAAGCGCCAACGCGGCCTACAGCATATCGTTCTCCGGCATGGGCGTGACCAACAAGCTGGCCGTGAAGGATGTGACCGTCACCAAAAACTGGCTGGCGGCGGACGGCAGTTCCTTTAGCGGTACCAAGCCAAGCGTAGTGATCGAGCTTTGGCAAACTACCGCCACGGACACCACCGGGGCGAAAATCGCGACCTATACGCTGCCCGCAACCGAAGCCTCCCACAAGTTTACCAACCTGCCCGCCTATGCGGCAGACGGAACCGCCTACATCTACATTGCCAAGGAACAGGCGGTTGATGGCTTCACGCCCACCTACAGCGCGGATAAGCTGACTGTGACCAACACGCAGAAAGCCACCAGCATCAGGGTCACCAAAAACTGGAGCAACGGCAGCTATTCCGGCAGCTATTCCGGCAGCGACGGCATCAAGCGCCCCGCGCTTACCGTGTACCTGCTTAACGGCGACGACCGCAACACCGTTGCGAACAACGCCGGCACCTACACGTTTACCGCAGGCGTCCGGAACACGGATACCTACACCTTTACGAACCTCCCGGAAGGCCATTATGTGAACGGCCAATACACGCTCTATGTTTACCAGGTGGTGGAGCAGGATGCCGTGACCGGCTACACAACCGGCGGCCCGGCCACAGCCCAAAACAGCTACACACTTACCAACACCCTGCAAACCACAAGCATCACCGTCAGCAAAACATGGGTGATGGCCGGCGGCGACACGGCTGTGCCCGCTGTGCGGTTTAACCTGCTGCGCGACGGCGAAATCATCGCCACCAACGCGGTGGCAGCCTCCCAGACCACGCCCGCGACCTATAGCTGGTCGTGGAACAACCTGCCTGTGGTGAACCCCGCGACGGGCGCCCTGTGCACCTATACAGTGCAGGAGATCATCGACCCCACGACCGCCGATAACAACGCCGTTGCCGGCAACGCGGCAAACGCGTTCACCCAGGCTTTCAGCGCGGGCAGCGGCACGGCGACGGTGCAGATTGCAGCCGGGCCTACGGCCGTCATCAGCGGCAGCGGCACCGCCAGCATCCAAATCACCAACACGCAAAAGAAAATCAGCCTGAGCGGCACCAAGAGCTGGAAGGCCGGCACGGACGATTATACGCTCGTGAAGCCCTCCGTAACGGTGGAGCTGAAGCGCGACGGCAATTCCCTCTCGCCCGCGCGCACGCAAACCATTTTGTTCAATTCGAGCAATCCCACCTATCAGTTTACCGATTTGCCGCAGATGAACCCGACAACCGGCGTAGCGTATGCGTACAGCGTTACGGAAACCCCGGCGCTTACCGGGTTTACCCCCACGTATTCCGCTACGGCCAACAATCTGGATATTGTCAACCAGTTGGATATGATTCACGTGGTGGTTAATAAAACGTGGGCGGATTCCGCCGACGCGAACGCCGACACGACCTATGCCAGCCAGTCCGTAACAGTGCAGCTGATGCGCCGCAAAACCAGCGAAACGGTCTCTACGGCCGTACCGGGCGTGAATGCCAGAACGTTTACCGGCAGCACCACGTTTGATAACCTCCCCGCCGGCGTTGTGGAAGCGGACGGCTCGTTTACCCGCTACCTTTACACCGTGGAGGAGACGGCCCTGCCGGGCTTCACCGCGACGGTTACCCCGCCCGCAAGCGCGAACGGCGGCGGCGACCAGACGGTTGCGGTGCTGAACACGCGCACCCGCATTAACGTGGGCGCGACCAAGCAATGGATGAACAATGCCGGGGCTACGCAAACGCCGCCGACCGGCGCGAGCGTAACATTCCAGCTGTGGCGCAGCGTCAACGGCGGCGCGGCGGAGGCGATGTCCGGGCGCACCGTTGTGCTGGACGGCAAGCCGGAAACCGCAAGCGGCAACGTTACCGATTATGAAAACACCGCGTGGCACGCAACATTTACCGGCCTTGCGACCTATGGCTTAAACGGCGACGCTTACACCTACACGGTCAAGGAGCAAAGCGTGCCCGCAGGCTTCCGAGTATTGTACGCACAGGGTTCCACCGCGTATGAAACGCTTGTGAACAACCTGCAAACCGCGCTGCGTGTGGCCAAGGTGAGCAACCCGAACAGCGAACCGCTTGCGAACGCGGGTTTCACCATCACCAACAAAACCAACCCGACAGAAACCTACGCCCTGCCGGCGGGCCAAACCGTCACCTCGTGGGATTGGACCGGCCTGAGCGCGGATACCGAGTACACCCTGACGGAAACAACGACACCGGCAGGCTATTTCCCCGCGAGCGCGGTTGATTTCAAAATCAGCTCCGCGGATGGCAATGTATACACCAAGGACGCCAGCCAGCAGTACACCGTGGTGGCCGCGAACCACCAAATCACCGTTACCGATGATCCGATTGTGCTGTATGTGGCCAAGCTCAACGGCACCGGCGACAGTACGCTGACCCTTTCCGCCCTGAAAACCCTGATGACGGCCAGCCCCGAGCGTTTCCTGAATCACGCCGTGCTTACGCTTTACAGCGTTTCCGGCGCCACCGAAACGCCTGTGCAAACCCTGACCTTGGATGCCGATCCGGCCGCCGCCTACTACCAGTTGGGCACGGCGGCGCATCCGCTGGTCGCGGGCGGCCAGTACATTCTGCGGGAAACGACCGCGCCTGATTATTACAAAAAGGCGGCGGATATTTCCTTCACCGTTGATAAAACCATGAACAACTTTGTGCTGATGATGTACGACGAACCGATCCAGTACAAAACGTTCGAGGTGAAAAAAACATGGAACGGCGGCGCTGGTAAAAACGTCACTTTCGACCTCTACATGGGGCCGGAAGGCAGCCGCACTCTGCTTGAAACCGTAACCCTGAGCGCGGATGACGCCGACGCGACGGTTGCCTTCCAAGGCTCCACTGCAATCAAATGCAAAAACGGTCAGTACCCCATGACCGACGCGGACGGCAACCCCATTGAATATACCGTGACGGAACGCGCGGTGGACGGCTACATCACCGGGCCAATGGCGCTGGATACGGCCAATTCGACCGATACGCTCGCCCGCTATGCTATCACCAATACCCCCGTGACGGTCACGTTCAGCAAAAAGGCGATGGTCGGCTCGGACGAGCTGCCGGGCGCGTCGCTTGCCCTGTACCTGGGCGACGGCAGCGTGACGGACGCGGAGCATACCGTAGCCTCGTGGACCAGCGGCTCGGATGGCGTGGACGGAAACGGTAAATTGAAACCGCACGTCCTGATCGGCGAACTGACGGTGGGGCAGGAATATACGCTCACGGAAACCACCGCGCCCAACGGCTACGCCGTTACCGAATCGGTACGCTTTACGGTGAACGCGGACGGTTCCCTCACAGCCGTGGGCACATCGCCGGATAATACCAACGTGGGCGATCACGGCGTGACCATGCGGGATAAGCCGCTGAACCTGACCGTGAGCAAGACCACGATGGGCGGCGTTGACCTGCCCGGCGCGAAGCTGACCCTTACGGACACCACGGATCAACAGACTGTGGCCACATGGACGGGCGTAACCAGCGGGAGCAAGGCGTTTAGCTCCACCATCGCCCTGAACGCCGGGAACTATGAGTATACCTACAACAGCGATGAGCAGGAATATCCGCTGATTGCCGGCCACACCTACCGGCTGGTGGAGGATCAGGCCCCGCTTGGCTATCTGGTGGCTACGGAGGTCAACTTCATCCTGAACGAGGATGGAACCGCCACCCTGCTGGCAAACAGCAACGGCGTGGTGAGCAACGCCGCCGACAGCGCCACCGTGACCCTGAAGGACGATCAGAGCAGCCTGCTGATTACGAAAAAGACAACGGGCGGCGCGGTTCAGTCAAACGCGAAGTTTGTCCTGTATTACTATGACGCGCAGGCCGCCAATCACTTGGGCAGCGTGGCGTACCCGCTTACCCAGAGCGATCCGGCGATTGTGACGGACGCGAACGGCGAGTTTACCCTGCGCGGCCTGCACCACAACACGGCCTACGTGCTGGTGGAAACCGAAGCGCCCGAAGGGTACGCGATCGCGGACCCGATCACCTTCACCTATCTGGACAACGACCATACCGACACCCAGCCGACGGTTGCCGTAACCGACAGCCTGGCTTACTTCCGCGTGCGCAAGGTGGATAGCGACATGAATCCCGTTGCGGGCGCGACGCTCGGCATCTACAATGCGGCCGGAACCACGAAGCTGGCGTCGGTTACCTCCGTGGGCGCGAGCACAGGAAACGAGCAGGGCTGGGTCACGGTGGACACGGAGAGCGTCTCGGGCCTGAGCACGGGTGAAAGCTACATCCTGCGGGAAATCAGCCCGCCGGCCGGGTACTCCCTGAACGCGACGGATGTTCCCTTCACCTTCGGCACGGATAATCAGACCACCGTGCAGGTCAGCAACGAAAAACTGGAACTTTACATCGATAAAACGGATATTGCGGGCTCGCCCGTGGTGGGCGCGCATCTCCAAATCACGGACAATACGCTGGGCGGAACCTTGGTGGATGAGTGGGATACCGCGAAGAACGCGGATGGGAGCATTGTCAGCCATCCCGTGGCGCTGAGCAAGCTGATCGCCGGGCACACCTACACATTAACCGAAACGCTGGCCCCGGACGGCTATGCCCGCGCGGAAAGCATTCAGTTCCGGATTGCCAACGACGGCGCCGTTTCCCTCGTCAATGAAAATAACGGGTCGCTGAACGGCGCCACCCTGACCATGCAGGACGGGTACACCACGGTTGAGCTGGTCAAACAGAACGCGAATCAGGACAAGCTCACCGCCGCCCGCTTCACGCTGTACCGCTCCAACGCGCAGGGCGATGCGATCGAAGCGATTGGCAGCGCGGGCGTCAAGTTTGAAAAACTGGCTTCCGGTTACTATCTGCTGCGGGAAACCACCGTACCCGACGGCTATGTGGCCATGGCGGATTTGCCCTTCCAGTTTACCTATGACGGCGCAACCGGCGCGACCACGTTTGTGGTGAACGCTTCGCGCGCGACCGACGATGTGCAGACCAGCCTTGTGAACGGGTACGCGACCGTAACGGTGACCGACGCGCCCACCCTTGTCAAGGTGCGCAAAGTGAACGCCGCGACCCCGGCCGTAGCGATTGCCGGCGCCACGCTTGCGGTGTACACCGATGATAACGGCAAGCCCGGCGACCCTGTGCCCAATACGACCTTTGTAACATCGCTGAGCGATCCGACCGCGACGGGCGACGATAAATCCGTGCATGTGTATGACCATGTGCTCACGGCAGGCGTTCAGTACTGGCTGGTGGAAGAATCGGTATCCGATAACACCCTGTACGCGCTGGCCGAACCTGTGCCCTTCACCGTTGGCGAAACCGCCGATCCGGTCGAGGTGACCATGGTCAACCGCACGCTGGAGCTTACGCTTTATAAGCTGGACAGCGGCGCGTACGATGCCCAGACCGGCGCCTACACCGGCAACCCCGTAGACGGCATTGACCTGACCCTGACCGGCCCCCAGCGCAAGACGGACGGTACGGTGGTTACGGATGGCACGTGGACTTGGAACACCAGCAATGTGAATCCCAAAACCCTGACCCTCGCGGATGGGCTGATCGCCGGGAAAACCTACACCCTGAGCGAGGATCCCGCCAGTGTGAAGCCTACGCACCAGTACGCGGATCCGATCACATTTACGCTTTCCGACTACGGCGGATCCAAGTCGGTTGTGATGGTGGACGCGCTGACCGGCACCGTGAAGGTGGAGGTAACCAAGCAGTGGTGGAACGCCGCCCACACCAGTAAGCTGGCCGACAGCGAGCTGCGCGATACGCTTACGCAGGTGTCGGTGGTTCTGAAGCGCACCGTGCCCGGCGGCACTGCCGAAACCGTAGGCACTTACAACGTGCTCAAATCCAACGGCTGGAAACTGACAATCGACGACCTGCCCAAAGCGGATCAATCCGGCAAGGTTTACACTTACACCGTCGAGGAGCAGAATGTGCCGACCGGGTTTGCGCTCAACGGCGTCGGAGACAATCAGGGCACGAACGGCAACTTTGCCTATACCGTGGATAACGACGCGTACGAAGCCACCTTCAGCAAGCGCGATCTGGACAGCGGCGACGAGTTGCTCGGCGCGACGCTGAGGATTCTGGACGCCAACCAGCAGGAGCTTACCCGTTGGACCTCTGATGGGACGCCCCACGTGGTGACCGGCATCCTGACCCCGAACACGGATTATTTTCTGGAAGAAGTCGGCGCGCCAGACGGCTACACCGTGACCACCACGTTTGCTTTCCATCTGGATGAAAACATGGTTCCGAGCGTGCAAAACGTGACGGCCGGCGGCGTGGATGAGAACAACGTGGTTTACATGTCGGACGCGGCAACCTCCGTTTCCATCAGCAAACGCATCCTGGGCACCGCCACGGAGCTTCCCGGCGCTGTGTTCAGCATTACCCCCGCCACCGCGGCTACCGGTTTTACCAACGCCTTTACCTGGACTAGCGGCAGCGACGGCACGGACGCGAGCGGCAACCTGAAGCCCCACACGCTCAGGGGCCTGCTGGTTGGCACTACCTATACGCTGAGCGAAACGCAGCCCAATGGCTACATCCCCGCGCCCAGCATCAATTTCACGGTGGACAGCCATGGCGTGATCCGCACCAAGCTCACCGCACAGGATGAAAGCGAGTATGCCGCAACGGCTGAATCCGGCCTGATCACGGTGTACAATACCCCCGTTACGGTCACGTTCAGCAAAACGGCGCTGGTTGGCTCGGACGAACTGCCGGGCGCGAAGCTGGCCCTATACTTGGGCGACGGCAGCCAGACCGACACGGCCCACACCGTAGCCACATGGACCAGCGGCACCGACGGCACGGACGATTCCGGCAAGCTGAAACCGCACATCCTGACCGGACAGCTGATTGTGGGGCAGGAATACACGCTTACGGAAACCACCGCGCCTTACGGCTACGCGGTTACCGAATCGGTACGCTTTATTGTGAACGCGGACGGAACCATCGCGGCTGTCGGCACGCCGCCTACCCTGACCGGGGTGGGCGCCCACAGCGTGACCATGAAAGATCAACCCACGCTGGTCCGTTTCAGCAAAACTACCTTAACAAAAGCCAAGGAAATCGCCAACGCCCAGCTGACGTTGACCGACATTACGCCCGATCAGGACCAGCTGGACGGCGACGCTCTGCTGAGCTGGAGCTGGTCTAGCGGCAGCCAGCCGCATGAAATCAAGGGCGATCTGCGCGTGGGGCATACCTTTACGCTGGAAGAAAAACGCGCGCCCGACGGCTACACGCTGGCGGAGACGATCACCTTTACCCTGCGCGCGGACGGCGTGATTGTGGCGCTGGACGCGCAGGGGCAACCCGTGACCAACGCGGACGGCGAGCTGGTTACCAGCACCAATACGGTGCTGATGTTCGATGCGGAAACGAAGCTTTCCATCGCCAAGGTGGACGATCAGCAAACGCCCAAACCCGTGCCCGGCGCGACGCTGAAGGTGTTCAAAGTTGCCAGCCAGACTGATACAACCCTTGGGCAACAGGCGGCTACGGTCATCACCGACAGCAACGGGCTGGCAGACGTGACCGGCATTCTTGCGCTGGATCAGTGGTACGTGGTAACGGAGGACCTTGCCGGCACCCCGGCCGGGTACACCACGGCGACCGCGAGCGCACCCTTCCAGCTGAGCGCGGACGGCACCAAGGAGATTACCCTTACCGACCCGCGCACGGTTTTCCGGGTTGGCAAGCTGGACAGCCGCGACCATACGACGCTGTTGGCCGGCGCGACTCTGACGATTTATGACAGCATGGTGGACGCGGACGGGAAAACGGTACCGAACCTTGCCGCCGCTCCCGTAGCGACGGTTGTGACCGAAGCGGGCGTCACAACCCCCATCTACGGGCTGTTGCTTGGGCATACCTACTTCCTGTACGAATCGGTTGCCCCGGATGGCTACCTGCGTAACACCGATACTTACACCAAGTTTGAAATTGACGCCGACGGCAAAACCGCCGTGTACTCCGTGGACGCGCCTTCCAGCGTGAAGCTGCGCAAAACCGACGCGGCCGGGAACGCCATCACAGGCGCAACCCTCGCGCTTGTGATGGGCGAGGACGCCGTCAACTATGATCCCGCGACCGACGTTATCAATACCTGGACCAGCGATAAGCTTACGGACCACACCGAATATCAGCTGCTGCTGAATACCCCGTACACGCTGGTGGAAACGGGCGCGCCTGCCGGTTACACGCTCAATACGGCGGGGGTCACCTTCAAACTGGACGATAACGGGCAGGTGGTGCTGCTGCGCGGCGGCACGGCGGACGCGACCACCGTGGATCTGGTTTCGATGGGCGATCAGAGCATCCATGTGGTGTTCAGTAAAAACGCGACCGGAAACCTTACGGCTGAACTGCCCAACGCGAATCTGAAAATCACCCACACTGACGCCACACTGGGCGAGGTAACCGACGATGCCTGGCAAACAGCCGCTGTGAACCCCTCGCCGCATGTGGTAACCACCACGCTGCGCGCGGACGATACCACTGTGTACACCTTCACCGAAGTGGGCGCGCCTGCCGGTTATACCATCGCGGGCAGCATCAGCTTCAAACTGGATCTGAACGGCAATGTAAAGATTCAGCAACCGGACGGCAGCTTTGTGGCCCCTGCGGATAATAAGGTGGTCATGACCGACGCGCCCATCACCTTCCTGATCGCCAAGCAAAACGAGGATGGGGATTACCTCGCGGGCGCGGAATTTGAAATCGTGCCGGATATCGAAGGCAAACCCGGCGAAACGGCGGTTACCGGCTTTAGCAAAATTGTCAGCGAGGATCAGCCCACGGAAGTGTCCGGTTTGCCCGCGGGCAGTTACTGGCTGGTGGAAACAAAGGCGCCAGTGGGCATAGATGCGTCCGGTAACCCTGTGTATTACAAGTTGGCGCAACCCAAGGCCTTTACAGTAACCGACGAGCTGCTCACGGGCGATCAGCGGGTCACCGTGACCGTTACCGACAGCCCCACCACGGTCACCGTGCTGAAGCTGGACAGCGATCAGCTGGACGCCAACCAGAACCCGACGGGCAACCGAGTCAAGGATGTAACCGTGACCCTGACCCGCAAGGGCGAAACGACGGTTCTGGATACCTTCACTTTTGACGGCTTCAAGGATTGGGTGCTCACGCCGGGGTTGATTGAGCCGGGCGCAACCTACACCCTGACCGAAACCGCAACCCCAGCGGACTACTTAAGCTTTGGCAGCATGGATTTCACCATGGAGGCCGACGGCGACGCCCGCTGGATCCTGGTCAATACCCTGATTGCTAAACGCTCGATTACGGTGAACAAGGTGTGGAGCAACAGCGCAGTCGCGCGTCAGCCGGTCACGATCGATCTGTACCGCAGCGACGATCTCACCACACCGTACCGCAGCCTGCCGCTGCCGATCACGGCGGATAGCGTCACCTTTGACAACCTGCCGGACAAAGCGAGCAACGGCGCGGAGTATACCTATACCCTCGCGGAATCGACGGCCACGGGCTACCTGCCCGGCGTGTTCACCGGGCCTACGGTTTCCGCCGACCAAAAGGCATACGCCTATACCCTCACCAACAAACCCACGGCGCTGGTGGTCAGCAAAATGGCCGCCGATACCGCAACCGAACTGCCCGGCGCGACGCTGCGCATTGTCAAGGGCAACGGCGTGGGCTACGCGGACAGCGACATTGTGGAAACCTGGCAGAGCGGCTCCGACGGCCAAAATGCGGACGGGACTTACAAATCCCATACCCTGTACGGTAAACTGGAACCGGCGAAGCAGTATACCCTGCTGGAGGTATCCGCCCCCAACGGCTATCTGCCCGCCGTGTCCCTCACCTTTACCTACACGCCGGACAGCAACGGTTCCCGCACGCTGACCCTCACCGACCAGCCCACTCGGGTACGCTTTGGCAAACTGGACAATCTGACCGGCACGCTGGTCGAAGGCGCAACCTTCGACGTGTATGACGACGCGGCGTGGCAGAGCAATCCTTCCACCGCCAAACCGGTATTCAGCTTCACCAGCAAAACCACGTATGTGGAGACGGTCGCCAAGCTGACGGCCGGCAAGCTCTACCGGCTGGTGGAAACAGGCGCGCCTGCGGGTTACCAGTTAAACGGTGCGACGCTCCAGTTCCGCGCCCCCAGCGATTCGGGCACGGCCACGGTTACGCTGTCCGACCCGCGGATTTACTACTTTGCCAAGATCAGCGCCTCCACAGGGTTGGCCGTACCCAAGGCAAAGCTGAAGGTGACCGACTCAAGCGGCAACACCGTGATCCCGGAATGGACCAGCACGGGCGAACCCTACGAGTTTGTGAATACCGACACCAACGGCGAGCCGATCCTCAAGAGCGGCGTAACCTACCGGCTGGTGGAGGTTTCCGCCCCGGACGGGTACGAGCTGAACAGCACGGCCGTCACCTTTACGCTGGACAGCAAGGGCCTGATTAACGGCGGAACGACCGTTACCATGACCAACACGCCCGTTGATACGCCTACGGACGATACCATCGACCTGACCATCCACAAAACATGGGTGGATAACGGCAACGCCGGCAACACGCGGCCTACGGCTGGGCTTACGGTGAACGTGTACCGTAAACTGTCCACCCAGACCGATTACAGCCTGATGATGAGCGTTACCGTGCCGACCCGCAACAGCAACAACTGGTACCTGACCATCCTTGGGCTGGACCGTTACGACAACAGCGGCGTGGAGTACAACTACCGCGCGCGCGAGGTGGTGCCGACAGGCTACACCGTCACTTATGCCAATAACGGCTTCACGATGGTCAACACCTACCCGGGCAACGGCGAATCCCCCACGCCTACGCCGATCACCACCCTGACGCCTACCCCGAACGCGAGTACGACCCGCGTACCGACCAGCGTAAAATATGTGGACGGGCAATGGGTGTACATCGATGATAATCAGGTGCCTTTGGGCGTAGTGCCGCAAACCGGCGACGAATCCAACTACCTCCTCTGGGGGTTGGCGATCGTGCTGCCGCTGTTGCTGGCTGCGATGGCCGGATGGTTTGTTTTCCGCAAAAAACGCCGCGACGCGAAAACCGGGGCCGACAAGGCGTAAGCCGTTGCGTCCGGCGCGTTCTAAAGCGTAAAGCAAGAGCCACGGGCACCGCGTTGCACGTGGCTCTTGCTATTCCGGCTGTTTTGCGGTATGCTCGCATCAGGCGCGCTAACGCGCCTGATGGGTAAAAAACAACGTTGCCGGCAAACAACCGGCGCGTTTGCGCCGCCGCGAACCGGGCGGCGCGCGGGGCGCGACGGCCCTGTTGATTGAGGATGAATGGCCATCGCGCGCGGTAAACAGACGGCGTGCGGTAGGGGTTAAGGGAGCGTGTGCCATTGAACAGGAAGCCAAAAATGGGATGGCTGTACCTGCTGATTGTGCTTTTACTCATTTTCAGCGGCGTGATGGCCTGGGGATTGATTGATAAACTGCAAAAACAGCAGGAAAGCGCCGAGGATTACACGAAGCTCAGCGGCGAGGCTATCGTGACCGGCGTAACTGTGTTTGCCGACGAAACCGCCGCGTCGGAAACCGCCGAGCCTCAGCAGGAGCAGGAAGCGGTAGACCAGAGCGATACGGTTTTTTACATCAGCCACGACGTGGTGGCGGCCACTGCCGCAAACACGTTGCAGGCGGCTTCCACATGGCCAACCGGCATCAGCACCCTGCTTCCCGCCGAAACTCCCGGGCAAACGCCCGCGCCTTCGGCGACCCAAACGCGTGCGGCTACCGATCTGCCTTCCGCTACGCAAACTTTGGCCGCTACCGTAACCCCCACAGCGACCCTCGCGGCAACGCCCGCGCCCGTGGTTACCGTGACCGCCGCCTCACAGCCCACTTTGGCCCCGGGGGAAACCGCGACGGTGACCCGCCCGCCGGCGGGGTCCGGCTGGGCGCTGATTACCGCGACCCCCGCCACGGAAAAAGCAGGGGTAGAAGCTACCGCCACAGCCGGCGCGGAAGCCACGCCTGAGAGCACCCCCGCGCTAACCCCGGCGGCGAGTCCAACGCCCGCGTCCACGGCGGTTTCGCCTGTGGCCACCGCGTTGCCGCAGGCTACGGACACGCCCAAACCCACCTATACGCCGATTGCGACCGTCACCCCCACCGTTACACCCGAAAAGCTGACTGTGACCCCGGCCATCAGCGATGTGCCGGGCCACAACCAGTATGTGACCATGGAGGATGTTCACTATTCCGCTGATTTTGGCTATTTGCAGGGCATCAACCCGGATGTGAAGGCATGGTTGATTCAGGACGGCACGGTGATTAACTACCCGGTGCTGCAAGGCAAGGATAACGATTATTATCTGGATCGGATGTTTAACGGCAAGCGCAACAAGGACGGCTCCATTTTCCTGGATAGCGGCAGCTCGGAATATTTTCTGGACGCAAACACCTATATTTACGGCCATCACACCAAGACGGACGCTATGTTTTCAACGCTTGCCAACTACCGGGATCAGGCGTATTACGACGCGCATCCGCAGATGGTGCTGCTGACGCCATACAGCGATTACTGCATCGATTTGTTTGCCGCGCGCGTGGCCGCCGTGGATGATGAAACCACGTGGCGTGTCAAGCAATTTTACCGCAAGGCGGATTTTTCAGCGTATATCAGCGATTTGGAAACCAACTCGCTGTTTAAGGCGGACGCGTCCTCCATGCCGGAATGGGGGGATCAGCTTCTGGTGTTGGTGACCTGCACCAACGATCAGCACGGCATGCGCTACGTGGTGTACGGCCGGATGCGGCAGATCGTTTACGCCTCCACCGACAGTGTGGCAGTCACCAAAATGAAAATGGATCAGACGCAGACCCTTGGCGGCTGGCGGGAGGTGCCCGGCCGCGGGCTGATGATGACCTACGCGCAAAACGATCCCCTGTGGGAGGATATGCGCTACGAAAGCCTGGAATCCGCCCGCAAGCGCGTGTTCGGCGAGGGTGGGTGCGGGCCTACGTCGGTGGCGATGGCGGTGGCCAACCTGGTGCCGCTCGAGCGGCTATCGGATATTTACGGTTACGCGAAAAGCTCTCAGGGCTATACCTTCTGCGAGTGCTCGGTGAACCAGTATTTTTGCAACAAGCTGCACGCGCAGTATCAGGTGCAGACGGCGGATGAATACCTGCGGTATTTTCCGTTGGTGATGGCGAATTTCGCCACCGGCAACAACCTGTGGGGGCAGGTATCCCGAGGCAAGGCGGCCGGGACCAACCTGACGTTTATTAAGAAGATCGCTTACCTGTACAAGCTGGATTTGAGCATTACGTACGACAAGGATGAAACCTTTGCCGCCGTGAAGGATGGGGCGATCGCCATTGCGAGCTTGGGCGCATACAATCCCCTGACGGGGGGCGGGCATTACGCGGTGATCGCCAGCGTGGACGATCAGTATGTGTATGTGCTGGACCCATACCGCAAGGAGAGCTATGACGACACTGATAAAAAACACATCCTTAACCAAATCGCGCCGGGCGTGCTGGCGGTGAAGCTGGAGGACGCGCGCGACTTGTACATGTCCACATTCTATATTTTAAAAACCACGCCGGAAACGGATTCGGCGGATCCGCCGGCGGTGCAGTAAACACTGAATTTCTGGCGCTGGCATAACGGTTGCCTATTGCCTTGACCCATTTCCGCCGGGAAGGGGGTCGGGGTGCGGCCCGACCCTGTAAGGCCGGAGTGCGCCAGCCGTGCGTGTTGACGGAACTGAAAATGAGTTTCAGGCACAGTTTGCCCCCGCGAGGCCTCCCCCTGCGGCGACCTCGCCGGTTGAAAAACAGGAGGCTTGCCATGAACCGGACGTTGAAAACAGACAGAACCGCATCGGCCGTGCGGGAGGAATGCCCCGACGGTCTTTCAACCGCACAGGCAAAAGCGCTCGCGGCCCGGGGGCAGGGTAACCAAATGCCTCATTCCGGGGATGGCGGCGTTTTTTCCATTGTGCGGCGCAACCTTTTTACGCTTTACAATCTGCTCAATATTGTACTGGCGGCCCTGCTGGTATGGGTGGGCAGTTACCGCAACCTGCTATTTATGGGGGTCGTGGTTTCCAATGCGGTGATTGGGCTGGTGCAGGAGTTGCGCGCCAAGCGTATGCACGACCGGCTGCTGCTGCTGTCCGAGGGCAAGGTTCGCACCCTGCGGGATGGGGCGGAAGCGCAAATTGCGCCGGGCGATTTGGTGCTGGGCGATGTCATCCGCCTGCGCCGCGGCGATCAGGCCCCGGCGGACGCGCGGGTGCTGGCCGGGCAAGCCGAGGTGAATGAATCGCTGCTGACCGGGGAAAGCGAACCGATTGCCAAGGCGGCGGGGGACGCTCTGCTCTCCGGTAGCTACCTGACGGAAGGCGAATTGACGGCGACCCTGACGGCGGTTGGCGCTCAAAGCTTTGCCGGCCAGCTGCAAACAGCGGCGCGCAGGGTTCGCCGCCCCCGAAGCGAGCTGATGGCCTCGCTGAACCGGCTGATCCGGGGGGTCAGCGTGCTGATTGTGCCGGTCGGCGTCGCGCTGTACCTGCGCCAGACGCTTGGCTTGGGGTTAACGGTAGAAGCCGCTGTAACCAAAACGGTTGCGGCAACGCTGGGGATGATTCCGGAAGGGCTTATTTTGCTGACCTCCGTCGCGCTGGCGGTGGGCGTGGTGCGGCTGGGCAGGCAGGGCGCGCTGGTAAACGAGCTTTACGGTATTGAGAACCTTGCCCGTGTGGATGTTCTCTGTTTGGACAAAACCGGCACGCTGACCAGCGGACAAATGAGCGTAACCGAGATGTTGCCCCTGAACGGCCATGCCAAGGCCGGGGTGGAGCAGGCGATGCGAGCGTTTACCGCCGTGTTTGCAAACGAGGAAAGCCCCACCCAACAGGCGCTCGCCGTCGCGTTCCCACCCCAAACGGGGGTAGACGCGCGGGCGACAGTGCCATTTTCCAGCGAGCGCAAGTGGTCGGCAGCAGAAATTCCGGGCCATGGCACGCTGGTTTTGGGCGCGCCTGAAAAGACGCTGTTCGAGTTTCCGAAAACGCTTGCTTTGGCGCAAACCCATGCGGCTAAAGGCTTTCGGGTGCTCGCGCTGCTGCGCGGGGATCAGCCGATCACGGGCAGAACCCTTCCGGAAGGGTTAATCCCGCTGGCGCTGATCCTGGTGGGGGACACCGTGCGGCCGAAGGTGCGCGATACCTTGCGCTATTTTGACACGCAGGGCGTTGCCATCAAGGTGATTTCCGGCGACAGCGCCCTGACCGTGGCGCGGATTGCCGAACAGGCGGGGCTGGCGGGCGCGGAACGCGCGGTGGATTGCTCTACCGTGCCGCAACCGCCGGATTATGACGCGCTGGCAAGGGAATACACGGTGTTTGGCCGCGTATCGCCGGAGGATAAACGGGGGTTGATCGGCGCGCTCAAGCGGCAGGGCCACACCGTGGGGATGATCGGGGACGGCGTGAACGATGTGCCCGCGCTCAAAACCGCGGATTGTTCCATTGCCGTAGCGGGCGGCAGCGACGCGGCCAGCCGCGTGGCGCAGATTACGCTGCTGAGCGCGGATTTTGGCGTGATGCCGGATATCGTCGCGGAAGGGCGGCGGGTCATTAACAACATCACGCGCGCCTCGGCCCTTTTCCTGGTCAAGAATATTTTCAGCTTTGTGCTCGCGGCGTTCTTGCTGGTGCTGCCGTTTGCCTATCCGTTTGTGCCGATTCAGCTCACGCTGGTTTCTTCGCTTTCCATCGGCTTGCCCAGCTTTGTGCTGGCGCTGCAACCTAACCGGGAGCGGGTGCGCGGACGCTTCCTGCCCAATGTGCTCAGACGGGCGATACCGGGCGGGATTACGGTTTCCGCCGTGTGCCTTTTGGTGATGGCGGCAGGCGGGTCCTTGGGCCTTTCCGGGCGGGAGGTGAGCACGCTTTGCACGCTGGTGGCGGCGGTAAGCGGGCTTTGCGTGCTTACGCTGGCTTGCCTGCCCATGAACAGGATTCGCGCGGCGCTTGCGTTTACGATGACGGGCCTGATGCTGATTGCCGTGTGGCGGTTCCCCGGCGTGTTTGAGCTTGCGCCGGTTGCAGGCAACGCGGTCGGACTTTTAGGCGCTGCGCTGGCGGCGGTGCCGGTTTTGCTTTTGGCGCTTACGGCGCTGGCGACGCGTTTTGCGCGGGGCGGAGATCAAACTCCAGGCGCTGACTGCCGCTGATTTCACAAAGCGTGAAAATCGGTTGCACTAAGCCGGCTTGAAAAATGTTGCCGCTAGAAAAAACAGGAACCGCGTAGCAATGCGGGAACGGCGCAAAACGGATCGCTCAATGGGGCGGCAGGTATTCCGAAACGGTCGGGCAGTCGCAGGGGTCAGGGAGGTATGGCGCGACGAGCCGTTCCGGCTTAAAAAAACAGCCCAAAGGCAAGGAGCGCCTGCCTTCATCGCTGATAAACCCTCGCCGCAGCGAAAATGGGTCAAGGGCAAAGCCCCTGTCAGGGTGCATCAGCGTTGCCCCTTGCCCGCCGGAGGCCTTATGTGGCAACACATACAGCGTAAGCGCCACGAGTGCCGAAGGCACAGTGGAGTGCGGCTCAGGGTCTTTATTTTGTTTGCCTAAGGTCTGCGCGTAAAGCGTTGTTCCGGCATGAAAAACGAAACTCCGGCGGGGCACGCCTGCCTTCCCACGGTTTGCGCGCGGTTCAAGAGCGACCAACCGCAGGGCGGGAGGAAAAACGGCGAAAAAACTGCCCGGAATCCTTCGCGCTCTTTTCGGAATGCGGCGGCGCGTGGTACAATAAAGTGCTTGACCTTAACCAACGGAGGACCGCGAATCACGCATGGGAGGGAACACGATGCTGGCACAGGATGTGTTGGGGTTTATTGAGGAAAACGACGTAAAGTTTGTTCGGCTCGCCTTTATGGACCTGTTCGGCAGGCTGAAAAACATTGCGGTGCAGCCCGATTTGCTGGCGCAGGCTTTTGACACGGGCCTGCCTTTTGACGCGACCGCCATTGACGGCTTCCATTGCGACGCGGACGGCGATCTGCTTTTGCGGCCGGACCCGGAAACGCTCTGTATGCTGCCGTGGCGGCCTCAGGCCGGCCGGGTGTGCCGTCTGCTGTGCGATGTGCTCACGCCGGACGGGCAGCCTTACCCCGCCGACCCGCGCGGCATTTTGCGCCACACCATGGCGATTGCGCAGCAAAAGGGCTTCACGGTGCGTATTGGCTCGGAGTGCGAGTTTTACCTATTTGAGGCGGACGAACGCGGCGCGATTACCACCCGCCCGCAGGACAGGGCCGGCTATCTGGATGTGTCCCCGCTGGATCGGGGGGAGGATGTGCGCAGGGAGATCAGCCTGACGCTGGCCTCGATGAACATACAGCCCGAAAGCAGCCACCATGAGCGTGGCCCGGGGCAGAACCGGATTGATTTCCACCGCGCCGATCCGGTTACCAGCGCGGACCATCAGGTGGCGTTCCAGAACGCGGTGCGCACCATCGCCTCCCGTTACGGCCTCCGGGCTTCATTTATGCCCAAGCCGCTTGCTGATGAAGTCGGAAACGCCTTCCACATCAACATGTCCCTGTACAAAAACCGCAATAACCTGTTCCGCATGGAAAACGGGCTGCTGGGGGAGGACGCGCGCAGCGCGATGGCGGGGGTATTGCAGCGCCTTCCGGAGATTACGCTATTTACCAACCCGTTGCCCAACAGCTATGACCGCCTGACGGACAACGAATCGCCCAACCGCATGTGCTGGTCTACCCTCCGGGGTCGGAGTGCCCTGCGGCTGCCCCTGCCTCAGCACCGGTTTGCGCGTATGCAGGTGGCCAGTCCGGACCCGACCTGCAACGTGTATCTGGCGTATAGCCTGATTATCCGTGCGGCATTGGAAGGCATCGAAAACCGGGAGAGCCTGCCCGAGGCGTGCGAGCGGGATTGGGCAAGCCGCGCCGCCTTGCCGGAAAGCCTGCCGGAGGCGATCGCGCTTGCGCGCGCCAGCGAGTTTGTGGCCCGCAGCCTGCCAACGTGCGTAACGGAGGCATTTCTCAAAGGCGGCGAGGAATTGCTTCGGCTGGACCGTTTGGACAAAACCAGCCTGTTCAATAAAGAATTTGAGCGTTACTAAGGCGAATGCCGGTTGAAAGGGGGCATTCGAATTGGCATACGACAAGGCGCTGCTTGTGGCCGCACAGGGGCAGGACAAGCTGAAACAATGGCTCACGGGCGTACAGCTGAGCGATGTGATGACGGTGAAAGGCGCGGCGGAAGCCCGCCGGATCACGGCCAGCGACGCATATACCCTGATGTTAATTAACGCCCCGCTGATGGATGAAACCGGGTTGGAACTGGCGATTGACCTTGCCCGCAGCACAACGGCGGCGGTGCTTTTGCTAGTGAAAACCGAGCTGGCCCCCATGATTAACGACGCGGCGACGGAGGCGGGCGTGCTGATTGTCACCAAGCCGGTGATCCCGCAGGTGTTTGAACAGACGGTCCGGGTCGGGCTGGCTTGCCGCAACCGGATGCTTTTGTACAAGAGCGAAAACGAGAAGCTGCAAAAAAAATATGACGAGCTGAAAATTGTGGACCGGGCCAAGTGCCTGTTGATTGAGCACATGCACATTACCGAGGAGGAAGCGCACCGCGTGCTGGAAAAGGAAGCGATGAACTCGCGTCTGCCCAGGGTGCGGGTGGCCCGTCAGGTGCTGGACCGTTTTGAGCTGTAACCGGGGCGGTTGCGGAAAATGCGCGTTTTCTCGTTGGGTGTTACTCTTTCATGGCAAAAAAGGCAGGGGGAATCGCTTCCCCCTGCCTTTTTAGATGCAACGCTATGCTAGTTGGTTTGCGCCAACGCGCGTTTTCCCAGCATATAAGCCCCCACCAGCCCGCTTACCGGGTACAGGGCGGGCGGAACAATATACTCGTCCATATGGGCAAGCAAAGCCGGCGCCTGAATGTAGCCGTTGAGCAGCGCGAGCACGCGGGCGCGTACCAGCGTAAACAGCGCCTGCCGCTGCATCACGCCGCCGCCCAGTATGATGCGTTGCGGACTGACCGTCAAGATCAGGTTTGCGCACATCTGCGCCAGATAATCCGCCTCGATAACAAAGGTCGGGTGATCGTCCGGCAAATCCTTCGCGTCGCCCTGAATGCGCGCGCCAATGGCCGGGCCGGCTGCCAGCCCTTCCAGACAACCGTCGTGATAGGGGCAAACGCCGCGTGGGTTAGGATCGTCCTGATGCGGGCGGAGCAGCATGTGGCCCAATTCCGGGTGTAAAAGCCCATGCACCAGGTTGCCGCCGGAAAGCACGCCGCCGCCAACGCCGGTGCCGACGGTTACATACACCACGTCGGTCAGGCCCTTCGCCGCGCCAAGCTCGGCTTCCGCCAGCACAGCGGTGTTCACATCTGTATCAATGGCGCAGGGGATGGCCTTGCCGCCGCGCAAAGCTGGCAGCAGGGGGTATTGTTGCCACGCGAGTTTGGGCGTGGAGGTGATATAGCCGTAGTTCGGCTGGTCGGGGTTGAGTTCCAAAGGGCCAAACGAGCCGATGCCGAGCGCGTCAATCCCGTGTGCGTCATAAAATGCGCGCATTTGGGGCACGGTTTCCTCCGGGGTTTTGGTGGGCAGGGTGAGCCGTTCCAGCTCATTGCCGGCCTCATCAAAAATGCCCAGGACCATTTTGGTTCCGCCAGCCTCCAACGCGCCGATTTTCTTCATACGGGTTTGCCTCCGTTATTTTCATGGTGCCGTTATCATATCAAAATCAGGCTGGGAAAGCAAGTCCGGCCAAACGAAAGCCGCATTACAAACGCCGCGCGTGCGGGCGGATAACGCATTGAGCACTCATACCCTCGTCCGGGTCAATGAAGGGACAAACGCCGCGCGCGAGCGGATACCGTATTTGGGCAACCAGCTTGTTTTGTGGGAGAGGAGCCGGTCCAAACCTGCCATTGAAGGCCGCTGGGCAGCTTCGGGGTTATGCTGAAAATGCGGAAGGCTGCCATGCGTAAGCCTCGCGCGCGTGCTGGCGGTTTCATCCGCGACATGTCCGCGACGGCGTTTACACCGGCCCCGAGGGGCGCGCTGTACCTGGGTTTATCCGTCTGTCAGGAAAGCGTGGCCCTGCGCGTCGTTTTGCACGCGGTAAAACGCGTCGGCCTTCGCGCCGGCCGCGTCCGCCTTGTCGGTGCAGGTCAGGAAGGTTTGCACGCCCTCCGCGCTTTGCAGCAAAGCGTTGCGCCGCCGCGCGTCCAGCTCGCTGAACACATCGTCCAGTAGCAGCGTCGGTTTTTCGCCCATTTCATTTTCAATCAGCTGTATTTCGCCCAGCTTCATGCTCAGCACGGCGGTGCGCAGCTGGCCCTGACTGCCAAAGGCGCGCAATTCCTTGCCGCACAATAGCAGGGCCAGATCGTCCCGATGCGGGCCGTAGTTGGTGAACATGCGCTGTTTATCCTCGGCGCGCGTGCGTTTTAGCCCCGCCAGCATTTGGCGGTAGGGGGTTTCGGTGGTGGCAAGCGGGCCAACGTAGCGCAACTCAAAGGTTTCATCCGGGTTTTCGGCGATGGCGGCGTACTGGGCGGCGGCGTTGACCGCCAATTCCCCCAGAAACCAGCGGCGCGGTTCCGCCACATACACAGCCGCGCCCGCGAGTTGCTCGTCCCACGCATCCAGTTGGGCGTCCAAATCCGCGTCCGGGCCGCAGCGCTGTGCCTTCAGGAGGGCGTTGCGGCTTTCCAGCGCGCTCAGGTAGCGTTTCAGGGCTTTCAGGTAGCTGGGCCGAATCTGGCTCAGCTGCATATCAATAAAGCGTCGCCGGGCAACCGGCCCGTCGCGCACGATGCGCAAATCCTCCGGCCCAAACATCACGGTGGTGGCGTGGCCCATCATATCACTTACGCGTTGCGCGGGCTTGCTGAAAATGAGCACGCGTTTTTGCGGCTTCACCAGCGGGTACAGGCGCACCTCAAGGTCGTGCTTGCCATCCAACCGCTGGGTTACGCCATGGACAAACGCGACGCTTTCGTCCTCGGCGATCATTTCCCGATCGACCGCCGTGCGGTGGCTGCGGCCCACGGAGAGCAGGTGCATGGCTTCCAGAAGGTTGGTTTTGCCCGATCCGTTGGCTCCGTACAGCACCGTCGTCCCCTTGACCGGAGCCAGATCCAGCGAGGCATAGTTGCGAAAACTCTGCAACCTCAGCGAGGTAAAATACATGGGGATCGCTCCGCCTTTCCTCAGGTTGGGGGGATGACATACAGGCTGGGGTTTTGGCGACGGTCGGGTTGCGCCGTGTCGGTTTCGGCGAGGCTTGAACGGTCGCGGATACGCAGGCGGCGAAACGTTGTTGGCGCGGCGTCGCCGAATCGTGATAACGGGTTATCAGGCAGCGGTTCCAAAACGGGAGATTACCCCATATGCGCTGAAAAACGGATCGGCCGCTTACGCTTGCAGGTTGCGGGTCACCGTCAGGGTGATTTCCTCCCCGGAAAGCGGTTGGCCGAAAACATCCAGCCCATGCTCGGCATAGCGGCGCACGGTCAGGGTATCGTCATCCGCTGCGGTTACCGCCATGTGGCCGGTCATGAGCACGGGGTGCAGCCGGCGGTAGTTCATAAGCCCGCTGACGGCGCTCCAAAACACCGCGTCGCCGCCATCCCAATCCATGGGCGCGCGGTTCCATGGGTCTGCCATGCCCTGCATGCCCAGCTCGTCGCCGTAATAAACGGTCGGCGCGCCCGGCAGCGCGCAGAGCAGGCGCAACGCTTCCAGATAGCGCTCCTTGGCCAGAGCCAGCGCTTCCGGCTCCAGGCGGATTTTTTGCGCTTCTTCCCTCGGCATCTGGATAATCCCGTCCCGATCCAGCCCCGCGAAGGCATTCAGGGCGCGAACGCGGTCATGGCTGCCCAGCAGGTTCATCAGCGAATACAGGAAAGGCGCGGGATACACCTCTCGCTGGTGCAGGATGAGCCGGGCCAGATCGTGCGCGGTCGTACGTTTGGTAAAAAAGTCAATGATGGCGCGGCGCAGAGGGTAATTCATCACGCTGTCCAGCGTATCCCCCAAGCAGTAGGAGCGTTGCAAGCCATAGCTGAGCTTATTGCTCGCATCTTCCCACACCTCGCCCAGCAGCGTGCCCTCCGGGTTTTGCGCCTTAACGGCGGCGCGCATTTGGCGCAACAAATCCATGGGTAATTCATCCGCCACGTCCAGCCGCCAGCCGCAGGCCCCGCGCTTCATCCACAGGGGAAGCACGCCGCCGACGGGGTCCAGCAGGTAGCGGCGGTAATCGGGCTGATCCTTCTCCAGCGCGGGCAGGGTGTAAAAACCCCACCACGCGCGGTACCGGTCGGGAAAATGGTCAAAGTGATACCAGGCATAGTAAGGCGATTGCTGGCTTTGGGCCGCGCCGACGGTCTCATACCGCCCGAAACGGTTAAAATACTTGCTATCCGCGCCCGTGTGGCTGAAAACGCCATCCGCAAGCACACGGATGCCGTGCTGCGCGGCGGTGCGGGTCAGGGTGCAAAAATCCTCGTCAGTCCCTAAAACCGGGTCAACGGTTTCGTAATCGCCGGTATCATAGCGGTGGTTGGTGCGCGCGCGCACCACGGGGTTGAGGTAGATCACCGTGACCCCGAGCGCGAGCAGGTAATCCAGCTTTTCGGTGATTCCGGCCAGTGTGCCGCTAAAAAAATCAAGCGCGCGGTTATCGCCGTTTTCGGGATCGACGTCCAAGGCGGGCGCGTCGGTCCAGCGCGGGTGAAACGTCGCCTCGGGGTGCGCCTTAGCAATAGCGCTCTGCTGTTCAGGAGTTGGGGTAGCCTTGCCGCGGTTAAACCGATCGGGGAAAATCTGGTAAATAATGCCCTCCCGCAGGTAAGCGGGGGTCGAATAGGCGGGATCATACACCGTGACCTGATAGCTTCTGGGCGCGTCGGAAAGCGCCGCCCCCACGCCGCCCAATTGGTCGGGCGCATTGCCGTACCGCACATCGCCGTCCGGCTTGCGCACGGTAAAATCATACCAAAAAAGCATGGGCGTTGCCGGAACGGTAACCGTGACTTCAAAAAGATGGTCGCTCACAGCCGTCATGGGCGTAAAATGCTCCGCGCCGTTCCAGGTACGCAGGGCCACATCGTCGCTTTCATCGCAAAAAAAACGCAGGGTGAGCCGTTCGCCTGCCCTGACCGGGCCGATGGGGTCGCGGTAGGCGGTCGAATGGGAGTCGTGCAGGATCATCAGGGGGGCCTCCTTGGGTACAGGGTGCCTCTATCATACCCTGTTTGCCCCGGTTGCGCAATATGGGAGCGGGACGCGCCGGAAAGGGCCGGCGTTTGACGCTCGGGCGGTTTGAGAATGTGAAAAACCACGGAGCGGGGAACAAGGCCCCGTCCGTGGCGAATGGGTGATAAAGCTCGCGGCTCAACCCGGGCAGCGCGATTAAAAACGGCAGTATGGGCCGCCCCCGGGGCAGATTACGCCTGCGGCAGAGAAATGGCGTTCAGCACCGCCTGCGTAGCAGTCACTTCGTCCGGGCCATCCGCCACAAGCGTCGCCTTGCCTTCCGGCAGCCTTGCCTGCGAAAGCAAGCCGAGCATGCTTTTCATGTTCAGCACCAGCCCCTCGCATTCCAGCGTCAGGCGGCTTTCATACTTGCTGGCTGTGGCGGCGAGCCGCGCCGCTGTCGCCCGCGTAAAAGGCAGAATGGGTTTGAGGTTCAGCTCGGTGTGTATCATGGCGTTATCCTCCCGGTTGATGGTTTGCGGGGTTCGACGCCCCGCTTGAAAGCAGAGCCGCCCCGACCGTGGCCAAAGGGCGAAGAATTGCGTGACCGCAGGGGTGCGAAAGGCATGCGAAACGACCCGGCGTAGGGTTAAGGCTGCGACCCGTCGGAGGGGCGCTCCGAGGGCGGAGGCGCGCTTCTGGCGTTCTCCGCGCTTTGGACGCTCTCCGCGTGAGGCGTGGATGCGCCCAACTCCTCCCGCGCAAACTGGAGCAGGCGGCGCATCCGGTGGTTTACGCCGCTTTTACCAATGGGCGGGTCCAGGGTTTGGCCCAGCTCCTCCAAGCTCATATCGGGCGCTTGCAGGCGCGCGCGCGCGATTTCTTGCAGGGCGGGCGGCATGGCCGAAAAGCGCTCCATGACCATCAGCGCGGCGATTTGCGCGCGCTGCTCCTCGCTGGCGTTCATCTGTTTTTGCAGGTTGGCGCTATCGCAGTTCATCGCCCGGTTGACGCTGCCCAATACCTGCCGCTGCACGCGCAGGCTTTCCAGCGTGGTCACTGCGTGGTGCGCGCCCGCCGCTGTCAGCAGCGTGGCGATCTGGTCGCTCTGCTTGCAATAAAAGCTGACCAAGCCGTGCCGCTGCGTCTGCTTGACCGGCACGCCGAAACTTTGCAGGCATTTGGCAACATAGAGGCGCAGCGCTTCGTCCCGCACGGTCAGCTCCAGATGGTAGCTGTGCTCCGGGTTGGACAGGGTGCCGCAACCCAGCAGCGCGCCGCGTAAAAAGGCGCGGCGGCAGCAATCCCGGCTAAGCTTGACGCGCGGCACGGTAGCCCTGAGCGTGGTGGAACCGTCCTCCCCAGCGTCCATCATGCCAAGACGGGTCAGCAATGCGGGGGCCTGTTTGGGGCCGACGGTCAGCACGCATTTTTGCACCCCGCCAAAACGCGCGTGGGTAACATAATGCAGTTGCGCCAGAATTTGCGTTTCCTTTTGCAGCAATACAAAAATGCGGCGCGCGATGGCGGGGCTTTCCACTGTAAACTGCACGCAAAGCTGGCCGCGCCCCAACAGCGATAACGAGCCTAACGTCATGTACAGCGCGCTCAGCTCGCACAGCCGACAACAGGCCTTGTCGCACACAACGCGGCAAAGCTCCTCCTTGCAGTCCGACGAAAAGGACATGGCGCCCTCCCCTGTGCGTGGGTATGGCAACCCCCGCAGGTTGGTTTCCCTGCGGTGGAGCGGCCCCCGAACGCAGATGTACCGCGGGTGGATCCGCCTTTGTGCAAGGGGATTCCACAGGTTTGATGCTGAAAATGGCCCGGCCGAACGGCGCGAATAGCCGACCCTGCGCCCGACCGATGCTCTTTACCTTATTGTACGCAAAAAAAGACCCGCCGTCAAGCGAAGGCCGACGGCTGAGGAAATAACGCGTCGGTCTCATTGAAAAGTGATTTGTACGTGAAACGGAGGTATATTTGACGGGCGCCCCATAACCCCCGCCGCCGCGGAACCGGGTCAAGGGCGAAGCCCTTGTCAGGGCGCAGGGGCGAAGCCCTTGCCGGGGTTTGGGGTAGAACCCCAAGCCCCGCGCCGTAGCGTGTAGCCAACCAGCGAGCGAACAGCCCGAAGGGCTATGAGGCGAGCGGTGGAAACGCATTGTAAAAGAATGAGGCCAACCGTCCCCACCCCCGCCGCAGCGGAACCGGGTCAAGGGCGAAGCTCTTGTCAGGGCGCAGGGGCGAAGCCCTTGCCGGGGTTTGGGGTAGAACCCCAAGCCCCGCGCCGCAGCGTGTAGCCAACCAGCGAGCGAACAGCCCGAAGGGCTATGAGGCGAGCGGTGGAAACGCATTGTAAAAAGTAGGAGGCCAACCATCCCCACCCCCGCCGCAGCGGAACATCGCGGGCCATGAAAGCCGGAAACAACCTTGGCCGGCAGCTATGCGGACGCCGTGACCCGGTTACCGGAGCCTGGCGACGTTCACTGCCGCCTGGCTTAACGAGTAAATCAGCTGGGTTGTGGTTTCGTCCGGACGAACCTGACGCGCCAGCACCATCAGCCGCTGCTCGTTGTCCGCGCCTTCGCAGGTGGAAAGGGTTAGCAACCGGTCGCCTGACTGCACGTCCAGAGGCACGGAATAAAGCGAGAGCCGGCGCGCGGTTTGCAGGTAATTCTGAAAATCAGTCTCCGTGGCAAAAGCGATCTGCTCCATGCTGGAAAAATATAGCGGTTGGTTGGGTTGCGTATCCACAACCATCACAGCGAACACCGCATAGGCGGCCTGCCCGTACAGCGTGCGCAGGGCCAGAAGCCCGTGGGTTTTCAGGAAGGACGCGCCCTGAACCTCATACTTTTTCAGGCACCCGAACATTGCGCCGGTTTTCATGTTGTGGCCGTGGATCATCAGGTTTTGGGAGGCGGGGGATAGCGCGCAGCGCTCGTCCAGAAATAGCGCGCCGGTGATGCTTTCATTTCCCAGCGCGTCCCTGCTGAGGTAGGTGGTATTGTCCCGCTGCACAACCGGCTCGTCCAGCAGGTCCGGAATATTGAGCCAGCCGATGATATCGGGGTTTTGCAGGCGGAGGGCTTCCAATTGCGGATCGGCTGTGGGGGTTGAACCGGCTGGGGGCGCGGAGGTTTGCGCCGCAGCGACCGCCACGGGGGAGGAGCCTTCGGCCGGCGGGTCTGTGACAAACCAGCTGACCAGCGTTACGGAAGATGGCGCGGGGCTTGCCTGCGATTCGGCAGGCAGGGCGGCGGAGGCTGAAGCATCCGTCGGCGCGGCAGTTGTATAATACAGCGCGCGCAGGGCCGCCGTTGCCTGCTTGGCGCGCAGGGTTTGCAGCCCGTAAACCGCAAGGGCAACGCCCGATACCACCATTACCGCGATGAAAACGTACAGCGCGGCTCGTTGCCCCCGGGCGCCCTTTTTGGTTTTTGACGGAGTCGATGTTACTTCCGTAGATGGGGATTGGGACGTTATCCGGTTGGCCGGCACATGGTAAAGATTCCAGTCGGTTTGTGGGGGATGCTGATGAAAGCCAGTCCGTTTCATGCCGAACCTGCCTTCCTTGCGTTTGTTGGGTTTGCGGGGATTTTCGGCTTTGCGACCGTCCGATACGCGATTTGCCAGCCTGCCAATCAACCCCCGTAGAAGCGAGCGCCCTGACCCTTTGCGCCACAGCAGGAACAGCGTGATGCCGTCGGGCGGATGCGCTCCCCTTTCCGGGCTACCTTTTGCGAAGGGGGGTGCGCCAACGCTTTACAGCGAATGTTTCCGTTTCAGGCGCAGCTTGGTCAGCAGCACCGCCGTACCCGCCATGGAGAAAATCAGGCACAGCGCAACCGCCGTAAGCGGGAAGGTATCGCCGGTTTTGGGGGCGGAGGCAGCATCCGTGGCGAGCGGTTGCAGATACTTTTCCTCGTCGGCAAGGGTGTATTGGCTGTCCAGCGTGGCCACCGATGTGGTCAGGGACATTTCCGGATCGCCCAGCAGGTTAAACTCGTAATAACAGTAACGGTACACAGAATCGCTGGAAAGGTACCCCTTGGCCAGCACATCCGCCTTGCTCTTGGCCAACAGCGCGCCTAAACTGGTGCGAGGCGCTTTGTTGTACTCGTGGATCATGAAACGGTTAAACGCCTGAGACGCGCCGTCTGTACTGCCACCGGCATACCAGCCGTAACGGGAGTTGAGCGCGCAGGCGACCGCGCCGCGTTTGGCGTTGCTTACAACCAACTGTTCGCCGATGGAATCGACATCGTAGTAATAATTATCGGCATCCATGTTGTCAAATGCGCCCGGGTAACACCCCTGACTGTACAGGAAGAATGAATACTGGTTGGTCAGGCTGTTGAGATTGTAAGGGATCATACGCATCAGGTAGGTATTGTTACAGTGCCCCAGATGGAAAACAATCTCCGGGGAGCGGTTAAGCTGCGTAATCAGCGCCGACACCGGCCAGTTATGGTTGGCGTAGGTTTTGTCATACAGCACGGATACGTTATACCCGGAGGGGAAACCCTTGGTGGTGATGCCGTTGGCCGTAGAACCCTTGCGGATTTGTTCCATATAGGACATGCCGTAGGTATCCGAGTCCAGCTTTTCGCCCACCGTGAGAGCAAATTTCTTTTTAGACCGTTTTTCATAGGCGATGGTTTTGTTCACAAAGTTTTTGACTTCCGTGATGCTGTTCACAGGCGCGCGGCCCACGTATACATCCGCCAGCAGGTCCACGTCCCGGCCGTAGTTGCCGTCCGTAGGCTCGCCATAGATATTGTTCTTGTTATGGTCGTAATCGCCGTCCAGGCAGGCATAGTACAGGTCGGAGGCGATGTAGTTGTTGGGGGTGCTGAACCAGGAAAGCTTGCAGTACAATTGCCGGGTGGGCACGATGCTGTAATCCACAATGCTCTTGGGGTTTCGGGAGTTAGCGTCCGCATCGCCGCCCAACAGCACAAAGCGAATCCGGTTGTTTAAATAAGCGTCGTGCAGAAAAGCCCGAATCTTGTACGCATAATCCCTTCCGCTGTAATGGTTATAAACCGATTCAAGCGAAACGGCTACCGCTCGCACACCTTTGCTCTTTTTATAGGTAATCAGGGGAGCAAAACTGTTGATAAAGCCCTGCGGTGTGATAATCACATAATCATACCTTGCGGTGCCAAGCAGGGCGGATCCGGCGGTGCTTTGGGTCGGCGTTTGGCGGTAGTAGGTGGACAGGTTTTCGGGGCAGTCGTAAACATCCGGCAGAAAGGAGGTATCAACCACGGTGGGGACGTAGGCTTTGGTTTCGGCAGGCGCGTCCTTCAGGGAAACGGAAAGCTGCATATCCTGTACGGCGCTGAGCGTTTTGCCCACGTAGGTTACGGGGTACAGATCGATCACAAACAGGGCGAAACCCCGCTGGTACATGACGGTGCCCTCCGAGGCGTGGCTGTCCGCCGGTTTGTCGCCGGCAGGCATGGAAAGGCTGTCGTCCGAGGTGGTATAGTACCTTGGGGGCGTGGGCAATTCAACGTTTTCCACGGTTTTTGCGGTGGTGTAGGTGACCGAATAATGGTCAACGGTTTTCCCGTAGGGCAACAGAACCGGCACATGCTTGACAGGAAGCTCGGCGTTGGAAAAGCAGACGTTGTTCAGGCCCTCGATGGATACCTGCGTCTGCCCGTCTTTCGCGGTGCACAGCGGCGTGCTGAAGTGATAGTCCAGCACCATCTGTTGGGTTTCCTGCGCCCAACCGACTGGGCTTTGAACGGAAAGCGCAAACAGCAGTACGCAAACCCAGAGGAACCCTTTTTTTGCAATTTTCATTGGGATCACCTTTATTTCTTCCATATTTAGTTTCAAACGAAGCATCGGGAAGCGCCATGGATGGAAAGGTCGCGCCTGCCGCCGAACCGCGCGGGCGCATACAACAGCCTGGGCTAACCTTGCAAAGAAACGATTGATTTTACAATTATGACAGAGAAAATATAGCATAACAAGGAAAAGATGTAAATGAATTTTATAAAAAAATACAATCCCCAAACGCAGACCGTCCTCCGCGCCCGTAAAGGATTATATTGCTTGTTCAAGAACCGCTGCAAGGCCGAAGGCCGCCCGCTGCACTGTCTTTTAAGCTGTCGCTTGATTTGGTTTTCCAGCGGAGGCAGAAGGCTTTAGGATTCCGCGCCAAGCTCCGGAAGGGTTTTCATAACCGACAATCAGACGTGCGCTTTATCTCTGGCCCTGTTTTGCCGCAGCTGGGGTTTAGGGAGAAGCTTGCGGGAAAACTTCCGGCGCTCGCCCGGCCCCGGAAGGGTACGCTGAACCTACCTGCGAAAAACGAAGGCGTTGCTCAAATCTTTTCAACAAAAAGAAGCCCCGTCGGCAGGGCTTCGCAATCAAAACGGTTTCGGGGGGGTGAAATACACGCGTTACCAGACCACGTTGCCCGTCGCCAGCTCCCGTACGGACAGGAACATGGCATACAGGCGGTTGTCCAGCGGCGCATCCATATGCAGGTGCCCGAAATACCAGCGTTTGTAGGAGACGTTGTCCATCACCCACTGTAAAAACACATTCAGTTCCTTTTCACCGTCGTGATCGCCGAAAATCTGCCGCATCATCTTTTCAGGCGCGGCATGGGTCAGGATATAATCCACATCGTTGCCGTAACGGGAAAAGTTTTTGCGCGCCTCCGCATATTCATCCGCGTTGGGCATTTCGCACTTCCACCAGTCCACGCCCTCGTAACGGCGGGTTTGATCGATTGAGTATCCGCCGCCCATGGTAAACAGGGTGTGGCCCTCAATTTCAAACACTTGCCCCCGCATCAGGTGGTATACGTTGCGGCGAATGCGCCGCGCCATGCCGCCCTTCCACTGGATGGGCGGGTAACTGTTGAGCAGATCGAAGTTTTCTCGGTTTCCATCCACAAACAGGATGGTGTAGGGCCGGAAGCTCAGCTCCCGCAAAGCCAGTTCCTCCCTTGGCCCGCCCGCGAATAGGTAGCCGAAATCTCCGCACACAATCAGGGTATCCCGCTTGGTCCAGCGGTCCGCGAAGGGCATGGTTTCGCGGCTGAGGCGTGCAGGGCTTCCGTGAGTATCGCCGGTGATATAGATCATGATGCCCCTCCTGTTTCCTGTATCCTCCGATAAGGCCCGGGGATCGCCGCGCGGGTTGGCCTTATGGGGAGGTTGATCGGGGGATGGCGGCGTCCAGCGCGAGCGCGAGATCATCGCGCACAATCAGGTTCGCGCGTTGGTCATAGGGGGTTTCTTCCCGGTTGATGAGGATCAGCGCCGCCTGATTGCGAAAGCCCAGCAAACCGGCCGCGGGGTATACGGTCAGCGACGTGCCGCCCACAATCAGCAAATCGCAGGCTTCCAGCGCGCGGATGGCCGCGTCCATCACGCTGTTATTCAGCGGCTCGCCGTAAAACACAATATCGGGGCGGACCGTGCCTCCGCAATCGCAATGGGGCGTGCCGTCCGCGGCAAGCACCTCCGGCAGGGTATAGACATGGCCGCAGCTCATACAATGGTTGCGCTGCACGGTTCCGTGCAGTTCCAGCACGCGCTGGCTCCCCGCTGCCTGATGAAGCCCGTCAATATTTTGGGTGATAACCGCTTTCAGCTTTCCCTGCCGTTCCAGCCTGACCAACGCCTCATGGCCCGCGTTGGGTTTGGCCTCAGGATGCAGCATCACGTTACGGTAAAACGACCAGAACACATCCGGTTGATTCAAAAAAAAGCGAATGGAGAGCATCTCTTCATAGCTTTTTCCTTCAGCCGCCTGATAGAGGCCGTGCGCCCCGCGAAAATCGGGGATTCCGCTGGCCGTGCTCATGCCCGCGCCGCCGAAAAAGACGATATTGCGACTCTTCCGAATCATATCGCGCAAAGTTTCCACAGCCGCAGATTGATCCGACATCGAATCTCCTCCCCTCGGATGCGGTGTTCCTTGCCGCCCCGGCCCAAAGCGCGGGCATGCGTGCGTCCGCGCATGCGTTTGCCCGCGCGAAGTCGCCTGCATGGCGGTTGCGCTTCGTGAGGGCAAGTCCCAAAATTGTTTTTTCGACATGGGTTTCGGAAAATCCTATCCCCAAATGGGCTTTTTCTTGTATTGATTGGAAAAACATACCAAATATTTCCCGAAACCGAGGGGACAGAAGCCCCCCGTGCGCCGGGCGCAAAACAGAAAACGTTGATAGGCAAAGACTTTCAGGCGAATCGCAAGCCAGTTAAAATGCAAGAAATTTTCATGAATGAGGAGGATGCGAAAGTAAATGGAAAGGAGCCTGAGCAAACTGGCCCGTGAAACAGGGTTTCTTTTTGAGCGCGTCGCGCGTCCGGATTGCGCGCGGGCGGAGCCAATCGGCGCGGAAAACGCTCTTGACACCGGTTGCGGGCCGTGCTATTCTACATCCATCATCGGATGAAGCGGAACATGCCGCCCGTCGGGTATCGCCTCAGAGATTGCCGCCTTGGCTGAAAGCGGCGAGCGAATACCGGGTGCGGATACCATCTGCCGACGGTGCGCCGGGCGCGCGATACAGCGCCTCCAAATGAGTGGGAATCGGCCTGACCGGTTTCCAAGCAGGGTGGAACCACGAACGAGCCAATTCGTCCGTCCCCGCACAAACCATGCGCTGGGACGGATTTTTTCTGTCCCCGGAAAAACAGAAAGGATGGAACCCTATGAAACTGACTGTATTGGGCAACACCTACGACGTGGCCGACCATAGTTCCGTCGGCGACCTGCTCAAGAACCTGTACCCGGACGATTACAAAAAGTACTATGCGGTTCGCTTTGCCGACGGCCGCATGGCGGACCTGTTCGCGCCGGTGGACGCGGACGCGGAAGCGACGCCCGTGACGTTTGCCGACGAGGATGGCCGCAAGGTGTACCGCCACTCCTGCTCCCACCTGCTGGCGATCGCCGTGAAAAACCTGTACCCGGAAGCGAAGCTGGCCATCGGCCCGGCCATTGAAAACGGCTTCTACTATGATTTTGACCTGCCTACCCCGTTCACGCCGGACGATTTGCCCAAGATTGAAAAAGAAATGGACCGCGTGGCCCGCAAGTCGCTTCGCCCGCGCCGCTACACCTTGCCCCGCAGCGAGGCCATCGCCCTCATGAAGGACCGTGCCGAACCCTACAAGGTGCAGCTGATTGAGGACCTGCCAGTGGACGAAACTCTGAGTTTTTATGAAATGGGCGACTTTGTGGACCTGTGCGTTGGCCCTCACCTGCCCAGCCTTGCCTACCTGAAGGCGTTTAAGCTGACGCAGATCGCGGGCGCTTACTGGCGCGGCGACGAGCACAACAAGATGCTCTGCCGGGTGTACGGCACCTGCTTCCCCACCAAGGAGGAGCTGGAGGAGTATTTAAAGCAGATTGAGGAAGCCAAAAAGCGCGACCACCGCAAGCTGGGCCGCGATCTGGACCTGTTCGACATCCGTGACGAAGGCCCGGGTTTCCCGTTCTTCTACCCCAAGGGAATGATTTTGCGCAATATTCTGGAGGACTACTGGCGCAAAATCCACCTGAAGGCGGGCTATGAGGAAATCAAGACCCCGATCATGCTCAACCGCGCCCTGTGGGAACGCAGCGGACACTGGGCCAAGTACCGGGAAAATATGTACACCACCCGGATTGACGATACGGATTTTGCCATCAAGCCCATGAACTGCCCCGGCGGGATGCTGGTGTATGAGCGCAAACTGTGGAGTTACCGCGACCTGCCCTGCCGTAGCGGCGAGCTGGGGCTGGTGCACCGCCACGAAAAGAGCGGCGCGCTGCACGGCCTGATGCGCGTGCGCTGCTTTACGCAGGACGACGCGCACATCTTCATGACCCCCGAGCAAATCCGGGATGAGATCAAGGGCGTATACCACCTGATTGACACGGTGTACACCCAGTTTGGCTTCCCCTACACGGTGGAGCTTTCCACCCGCCCGGAAAACAGCATCGGGACGGATGAAATGTGGCGGCTGGCCACCGAGGGGCTTCAGGGCGCGCTGGATGAGCTGGGCGTAAAGTACACCATCAACGAGGGCGACGGCGCTTTCTACGGCCCGAAGATCGATTTCCATCTGCGGGACTGCATTGGCCGTACCTGGCAATGCGGCACCATTCAGCTGGACATGAACCTGCCGGAGCGCTTCGACCTTACCTATACCGGCGCGGACGGTGAAAAACACCGCCCCGTGATGATCCACCGCGTGGTGTTCGGCTCCATTGAGCGGTTTATCGGCATCCTGACCGAGCAGTACGGCGGGGCCTTCCCCACGTGGCTTGCGCCCGTGCAGGTGAAAATCATGACCATCACCGACCGCAGCGACGCGGCTGCCAAGGAGCTGCAAGCCCTGCTGCTGGCGGAGGAGCTGCGCCCGGAACTCGACCTGCGCAATGAAAAGATCGGCTTTAAGGTGCGCGAAGCTCAGATGATGAAGATTCCCTACATGTTTGTGCTGGGCGACCGGGAAGCCGCCGAAAAAACGGTGACCATCCGCAACCGCAAGGGCGACAACCTGGGCACGTTCCCCTTTGCGGAAGCCGTGGCCATGATCCGTAAGCTGAACGACGATAAGACCATCGACTGACCGAATCTCATTAAGAACCCGTAATCGTGAACGGGGTTGCCTGAAACACGGGCGACGCCTAGCCCATGAAACCGCCGCCGGTTTCCCCCGCCTTTGGGGGGCCGGCGGCTTGCGTTTGCGCGCATTCGCGGAGCGCCGCGTGCCGGGCGGCGCGCGGAAGCCAACGTTATGCTCGCGCGACGGTGAGCGCGCGGGGCAGAATGAGAGCAGCGCGCAGGCGCAGGCGTGCGCCGCCGCCTGTAAGCCTGCGAAGCGGGCGGGAGGGTATGGCAGGCAAAGGATGGCGATCGGCTCGGAAAGGCTGATGGGGCTGGCGACGGCAGCGGTTTGACAGGAATCAAAGAGCATGCTAGAATGACGGTCCGGCGCGGTCGCCGATGGAGCCGAACTAAACTCCGGAGCAAACCGCGCCGCCCCACAGGCGCGGAGGAGACTTGATTTGAACGCCGCCGACCGGCGCGGCCGGCACATAAAAAGCCGCCGCACGCCTTGCCGGCGAGCTGTGCACAGGAGGAAACCCGATGCCAGAGATTCTTGAACTGCTGCCCGCAACCCCGGAGGATTACGCCATGCTGGCGGCGGTGGGCCACGAGGCGTTTCTGATTGATAAACTTACCTATGGGGAAGGGCCGGATATCTTCGAAAATCCGCGCTTTCTGATCCCCCTGCTCGCGCGCGCGGACGGCGCTGTGCAAAAGCTGACGTTGAACGGGGAAATCATCGGCGTTGTGGTTACCTTTGAGCAAACGCCTGTCGCCCGGTGGCTGGGGTGCATTTGCCTGTTGCCCGCCCATCAGGGCAAAGGGTACGGCCAAACGGCATTGCGCCTGTTGGAGCAGGCGTACCCAACGGTGCGTCAATGGGGGCTGGATACGCCGGAGGGCAATCCGCGCAACCGCCGTTTTTACGAGCATGCCGGTTACCGCGTCACGGGGCGGTCGGAGGTTCGGCCCGGGTTCACGCTGCTTGTGTTTGACAAACGGTTGTAATTTGTAGAACTGTGGCCCTCCCCCGCCGCAGCGGAACCGGGTCAAGGGCGAAGCCCTTGTGGGGCGCAGGGGCGAAGCCCCTCGCCCGCCGGAGGCCCTGCGCCGCAGCGTATATAGCAGGAGCGCTACGAGCGCCCCAAAGGCGCAATGCGGCGCGCGGGAAGGAATACATAAGGTCATAAGGTAGGAAAACAAACGTGCCTCCCCCGCCGCAGCGGGGGCTTTATCAATGGAAAAGGCGCGCTGCCCTTTATTTATGGGCAACGCGCCTTTTTCCCAAAACCGTTTTTACAGCTCCTCGTTCAGGCGTTTCCACACGGGGTCCACATCCAGCGTGGCAAAGTAATCTTTCGGGGTTTCGGCGCGCCGAATCAGCGTAAAGCCCCCATCCTCCCGGTAAAGCACCTCTTTGCAGCGAAGCTTCCCGTTGTAGTTGTACCCCATGCTCAGGCCGTGCGCGCCGGTATCGTGAATCACAAGGATATCGCCGATTTCCGCTTTGGGCAGATAGCGGTCAACGGCAAACTTGTCGTTGTTTTCACACAGGCTGCCCGTTACATCCACCAGCTCGTCATGGGGCAGTTGCTCCCGGCCGACCACGGTGATGTGGTGGTACGCGCCGTACATGGCCGGGCGCATCAGGTCGCAGGCCGAAGCGTCCAGCCCGAGGTAATGCTTGTAAATATTCTTTTCATGCGTAATATGGGTGACCAGCCAGCCGTGCGGGGCGGTCATGTAACGCCCAAGCTCTGTTTTGAGCGCTACGCCGGTAATGCCCGCCGACGTGAGCACATCCTCATACGCCTGCCTCACGCCTTCGCCAATCGCTTCAATATCCGCTTCCGGCTCCTCCGGCCGGTAGGGCACGCCGATGCCGCCCGAAAGGTTGGCAAACGCGAAGCTCAGCCCGGTTTCGGCAACCAGATCGCGGCCGGTTTCAAACAGCAGCCGCGCCAGCGCGGGGTAATAACTGGGGTCGGTGGTATTGCTGCTTAAAAACGCGTGCAGGCCAAACCGCTTTGCGCCATAAGCCTTCAGCGCGGTCAACGCCTCGCTGAGCTGCGCGCGGGTCATGCCGTACTTCGCGTCGCCCGGGTCGCCCATAATGGCGTTGCCAACGCGGAAATGCCCGCCGGGGTTGAAACGGAGGCAAACCGTTTCGGGGATACCGCCGTTTGCGCGCAGTTCTTCCACGTGGGTCAGATCATCCAGATTGATCAGCGCGTCCAGCTTGCGGGCCAGCGCAAATTCCTCCGGCGGCACATCGTTGGCGCTGAACATGATCTGCTCGCCGGCAAAGCCGCACGCCTCAGCCAGGCGAAGCTCCGTCCAGCTTGAGCAGTCCAGCCCGCAGCCTTCCTCGCCCAATAGGCGCAGTATGGCGGGGTTGGGAAGCGCTTTGACCGCGAAATACTCACGAAAATCGGGGCTCCAGGCAAACGCCCGGTTCAGCCTGCGCGCCGTTGCGCGGATGCCGCGCTCGTCGTACAGGTGCATGGGCGTGGCGTAAGCCGCGCAGGCGGCTTCAAATACGGAATCATTCTGGGAAAAATTCGGCATGGGCTCACCCTCCTAAACGTTTTATCAGGAACGAGTGGACACACCCGACAACGGCGGCGCTTTGTTGAGCTTGCAGCAGGCATGGCTGACCCTTTTGGCCCGCGCCCGCAACCTTTCGGCCCGAAACGAGGCAAACAGGGCCGCGCTTGGAAACGCCTTCTCGCCAGCAGCCTTCCCCGGACAGGCAAACCCCGCCGACGAGGCCCAGACAAACGCGGCGCGCGCAAACCCGGCGCGACTGGCAAACGCGGCCAACAATAGCGCAAGCGCGCGAGCGTAACCCAAACGGATTACGCGCACGCGCTCCCGCAATGTCGCCATGCAATTGTCTGTCGCAATTTGCTTCATTGGCTTATTCCCACTCAATGCTCGCCGGCGGCTTGGTGGTAATGTCGTACAGCACGCGGTTAACGCCTTTCACCTCGCCCACGATGCGGGTGCCGATGCGCCCCAGCAGCTCGTAGGGGAGCTGAGCAACGTCCGCTGTCATAAAATCATCGGTGGTAACAGCCCGTATGGCCACGGCATAGGCATAAGTGCGCTCGTCACCCATTACGCCCACGCTGCGCGCGCCCGTGAGCACCGTAAAGTACTGCGAGATGGAACGGTCCAACCCCGCCTGCGCGATTTCGCCCCGCAAAATGGCATCGCTTTCGCGCACAATGCGCACCTTTTCCGGCGTCAGCTCGCCAATGACGCGAATGGCAAGCCCCGGGCCGGGAAAGGGCTGGCGGTATACAAGGCTTTCCGGCAACCCCAGCGTGAGGCCGAGCTTGCGAACCTCGTCCTTAAAGAGCATGCGCAGGGGCTCCACAAGGCTTTCAAAACCAAGCTCCTTGGGCAAACCGCCCACATTGTGGTGGCTCTTGATTACTGCGCTGCCCTTGACGTTGCCGGATTCGATCACGTCCGGGTAAATGGTGCCCTGAGCGAAATGATCGCGCTTGCCCAGCTTTGCGGCTTCGGCCTTGAACACTTCCACAAAATCGCGACCGATGATTTTCCGCTTGGCTTCCGGCTCGGTTACGCCGGAAAGGTCTGCGAAAAATTTCTCGCTTGCGTCCACGTGCACCAGCTCCACCGGGAAGGTTTTGGTAAACAGGTCCACCACCTGATCGCTTTCGCCCGCGCGCATAAAGCCGTGATCCACGTATACGCAGGTCAGCCGGCGACCGATTGCCCGGTACAGCAGCGCCGCGGCCACGGCGCTGTCCACGCCGCCGCTTAAACCCAGCAGCACCGTGCCGTCGCCCACCTGCTTGCGGATGCTTTCGACCGCCAGCTCGGCATAGGCTTCCATGTTCCAATCGCCTGCAAGGCCGCAAATGTTTTTCAGGAAGTTCTCCAGCACGCGGCGGCCTTCCTCAGTGTGGGTTACCTCGGGGTGGAATTGCACGCCGTAAATACGGAGCGCCTCGTTAGCCATGCCGGCAATGGGGCAGTTGTCCGTGTGCGCGATGCTTTCAAACCCTTGCGGAAGGCTGGTAACCTGATAGGTGTGGCTCATCCAGCAGAAGCTTTTTTCGCTGAGGCCGGCCAACAGGCCGTGTTCCCGCTGATCCATGGTCACGACGGAGCGGCCGTACTCCCTGAGCGAGCACGCGGCGACGCCGCCGTTGAGCAGCACCGACGTCAGCTGCATACCGTAGCAAATCCCCAATACCGGTATGCCAAGGGTGAACACCCCGGCGTCGCACAGGGGCGCGCCATCGTCCAGCACACAGGAAGGGCCGCCGGAGAGGATCACGCCTTTGGGATTATGCGCGCGAATCTCGCTCAGCTCCGTGGCGTAAGGCAGCACGACCGAGAAAACGCCGCACTCGCGTACGCGGCGGGCAATCAGCTGTGTGTACTGACCGCCGAAGTCCAGAATTACAATACATTGCGGATTTTGCATGGGAGCCTCCTCAAATTGCTTTTGGGAAAGCGACGGAGCGTTTTTTCCGAACAAAAAGCGGAAGCCGCCTTGAAACGCTCGCCCTGTATTGTGCCATAAACCGTGCGTTCCCGCAAGGGGATACGCGTAAAAAAGCAACGGAAACCGCTCCGGCCCCGTCCGCGCCCGCGTCGCGCGCGGCTACGGCGGTTGAAAAGGGCGACTTGATTGACAAATCCGCAGGCGCGGACTATGATGGCACCAAAGAAGGTAAGGGATGATGGCGGTGAAGGTCAGGGACTGGTGGGCGCGGCGCGGGCGCTGGCAACAGTTGCTGTTGCTGGCGGGCGTCGCGTGCTTTGCCGTGCTGATGTCGGAAGGGCTGCATAACCTGCGGGCGTTTACCAGCCTCGGGTTAAAGCCGGTTGCCGTTCCGGTGCAGGCATTCGCCTGTGAAAGCGACCTGAACGTGCAGCTGGACGCGGGCGGCGCGCATGTGGAAAAAGGCAACAGCCATGTGGTGGACCTGATTTTGCCGGCGACGGACCTTCAGCTGCATACGGTGGCGGTATCGCTGACCGGGGGCGGCTCGGTGAATGTGTCGGTGCTGCTCAAGGATGAAGCGAGCGCGTTTTCCCTGGTGCAGGTGTACAGCGCGTATTGCGTACCCGGCGATTCCGCACTGCGCCATGTGTACGCCACGGCGGAAAGCGCGGGCACGGCGGGCGAAGTGCGCCTGCGCTTCAAGGCGCTGACGGACGAGCCTTACACCGTGGCGCTGGTCACGCTGAACGCGCGCATTCCGTTCCAGTGGCAGCCGGTACGGATGGCGCTTGTTTTTCTTTTGACGTTTGGGCTGTTATGCGCGGCGTGCGTGCGCGGCGTTACGGAGGCGGTTTATCAGCCGGAGCGGTTATCCCACCGGCTGGCCGTGATGCTCCCGCTCGCCGGGGTTATGGTGCTCATGCTGTTTGTGGCCCTGTGGATCAAGACCGACACGCCGCTTTTTTCGGGCATTACCGACGAGGCGGCGGCGAAAAGCACGGATGACGCGTATGCCGTGCTGTACGAAACCGTGCGCGCGGGCCGCCTCGCGGTGGATGCGGAGCCGAGCGCCGCGCTGGAAGGGCTGAACAATCTCTATGACCAGAGCGAGCGCGTTTCCAAAAATGTTCGCTTCAAGTTTGATTACGCCTACTATCAGGGGCAATATTACATCTATTATGGGCTTGCGCCGGTGCTCACGGTTTACGCGCCCTACCGCCTGCTCACCGGCAAGGTGCCCGAGAGCCGGGACGCGACGCTGCTGATGGGTTGGCTGGCGGTTGCCGCTATCGGCTGGGCGGTGTGCGGGCTGGCGCGGCGTTTTAACCCGGGGGCGAAGGTGGCGGCGGTGTCGCTGGGGTGCGTGACGGCTGTGTTTGCCTCCGGCACAATGCTGCTGATGGCCTCGGCGGATTTTTATTATCTGGCGGAGCTGAGCTTTGTCACCTTCTGCGCAGCGTCCATCGGGTTTGGGGCGCATGCCACCCTGCGGCGGAAATCCTGGCTTCGGCTTTTCGAATACGGCGGTTCCGGCCTTTGCTTCGCGCTGAGCGCCGCAAGCCGCCCAAGCGCGCTGCCGATGCTGTTTGCGCTGCTTGCGCCGCTGTATGTGGCGGAGCTGACGCGCAAGCGGGCCGGCGTTTGGGATGCGGTCGCCTTCCTGACGCCCGCCGCGCTGGGCGTGGGGGCGCTTTTATGGTATAACGCGGCGCGTTTTGGCTCCATTTTTGATTTTGGCGCAAAGCAACAGCTTACGGTGACCGACGTGCACTGGCAAACCGTCCGCCCGGCGGAGCTTGCGCAGGCGCTATACCACTATTTGCTGGAGCCGCTGGTGTGGAACAATAAATTCCCCTATGTGGCGGTGGGGTACCACTCGGTGCCCTCGGCCGGCCATTATGTGTTTACGTTGTCCAATGTTGGGGTGCTGTGCTTCCCGGTGGTGTGGCTTTTGGCGCTGACGCCGCTGGCCGCCCCGCGTGGGCTGGAAGGCTCGGCGCGCCTGCGGGCGGAACGCCGGTGGACGTATTGGCTGCCCCTGCTTGTGTCCGTGCCGCTGATGCTGGTTTCCTACGGCATGGCGGGCGCGATTTTGCGCTACACGTGCGATTTTCGGCTGTTTTATACGCTGCCGGCGGTCAGCTGCGCCGTGGCGCTCATGAGCCGCCCCGCATCGCCGGAACGCACCGCGCTTGCGTGGATTGCGGCGGCGTGCTGCCTTGCGACAATCTTCATCGGTTTTGGGTTGATGTTTGACAATGAGCGGGATTATATCCTGAAAAATTCCCCGCAAATCTATTATGGCCTGCAACGGATGCTGTTCCCGTACTGACGGGCGCGGGCGGCGGGTCAGTTGATGCCTTATGAGTATATCGTTGAGAAATTCCCCGCAAATGGATGATAACTTGCAACGGATGCTGTTCCGGTACTGACGGGCGGGGGCATTTGGGCGGGCGACGCAAGGGCGAGCGGGGGCCGGACGGTCGGGATCCTCACTGTTGATATGCCCTTATATTTCGTTTTGAACCGCGCTTTCCGCACAGGCGTGCAGGAAACAGACTGCTGGGATTCTCCCCCGGCTAATCAGCCGGGCTGTTGAAATTGGTAAAAAGTCAGCGTGCCGCATTCTCCGCAGGGCGAGGCAATGATTGGTTCCCCCAGCGCATCGCTCAGGAAGGCGCGCAGGGCTTCCGTATCGGCAGGCTCGGCGGTTGCCAGCGCGATGCCGGGGCTGAGCCAATCCGAAGCGGAAAAGGCGCGCCCGTCAAAGCCGTAGCGTTCCAGCTGGCGGTACCAGCTGGGGGTGCGGCAGGTCCAATCTCCCCAAAGGATCAGGTTTGCCGGGATTCCCTTACTCACATCCGGAAAAAGGCGCGTGTCGCGCAGCAGGTTGGGGCTGCGCGCAATCAGCAAATCCGGATGGGCGAGCGCGAAGGTTTCCAGATCGGCTTCCCGCTGCTGGGAAAGGGTGTCCGGTTTGCGCGTGATGGCGTAACGGATTTCATTTGCCTGCAATGCGACCGTGGCCAGCAGGGCGACCGCCAGCGCAACCGCGACGGCGCGCCGTAAACACCCTCCGTTTGGGACGGTTGCGCGCCGGTGAACGGCAAAGCCCGCCAGCGCAACCGCGCAGGGGAAGAATACCGTATCTGCCGCGCGTGGTAGCAGTCGCCCGCGCCATGCCAGATAGCCCAGCATGAAAACCGTGCCCAGCAACGCTGCCGTCGCGGCCGCAACGGCCCACGGCGCGGAGCGTGCGCTGCCCCGCCAGCATAACGCCCATAGCGTAAAAAGCATCAGGGCCATGTACAGATACCGTGGGTTTTCCGATATAAATCGAGCCAGCCTTGGCAGGGTTTCCGCCTTGGCCTGCGGGACATAGGCTGCATGCAGGCGGTTGAGCGCGTCAGTTGTAATAGCGCTGTCCATAAAATACCACTGTCGAACCAGCTCCACCTCCGTGGCGGGCAGCGACGTGCCAGCCGCGAGCGCGGGGGCGGGGTCGCTTTCAAACGCTGTATAATCCATCAGCTCGGTGCGGGCCGCGTGCCAGTCCAAATCCGCCTGAACCCCCAGCCTGTCAATTTCCCACTGCCGCAGGCCGATGAGCGCCGCAAGCGCGATCAGGCAGCATACCAGCGCGGTCGCCAGCGGCTTTAGCGATTGGCCCGCCTGTTTGCGCGCGGTCAGACGCCACCCCAAAACGACGCCCATCATCGCAAGCGACGGCCACGCGCTTTGTGGGCGCAGCAGATAGCCAAGCGTTAGCATACCAAGCCCCGCCAGGCAACGCCGAAGGATTTGCCCGTCCGACAGGCCTTCCTCCCCGGCGGCGAGCGCCTGCGCTACGCCGGCCGCGCCCGCAAGCGCCGCCGTGGTGGTGAAACTGACGCGGCATGCGGCCATCGACGCGAGGGTCAGTAGCAGCAGCCCGCCCGCCAGCCCGCCGATCAGCAGGGGATGGCGGCTGGGATTCGCCAGCTGCGCCATACATTTGACCATCACAGCGCAACTGAGCAGCAGCACAAAAAGCTGGTAGACGGAATACCACGCAACCCCGGGCGCGGCTGTGCCAAGCGCGCACAGCGCCCAGGTTAACAGGGGCTGGGCGCATGTGGAAAAACTGGCGGGCACGCCGCCCTCAAACCCCATAAACGCCCTGAGGAGCAAACCGTCGTCCGAGTTTTCAAAACGGAAATCACTGATAAGCCACAGCGCGGTAAACAGCGCGGCGGCCGCTGCCGCGCCCAGCAGCCAACTCTGCCGGATGCGCTTTTGTTGCATGGAGAACGGCTCCTTTCTGTGAAAGGGGATCAGGCGCGAAGATTTGTCTACACCTTAGCATAACCGTTTTTCAGTGTCAAGCGAGGGGCGCCGTGTCGCCCGTAGGCAAAAAAGCTGCGAGCCGCGCTGTGGCTTGGCCGCCGCAAGGGTCGCGCCTGCGTGGGCGAAACCAGCCCGCACTTGGCAAGGCGGGCGACCCCGTGCTATACTGAAGCGCGAGCGTACGCGTACGCTGACAGCCCGCATCACACCCCATAGGCCAACCGGGACACGATTTTTCGAAGGGACGGCTTTCCATGTCAAAAACGTATGCCTTGTTTGATTTTGACGGCACGCTGATCCGTGGCGATTCCATTTTGCTGCTGGTACGGTACGCGCGGCGCAGAAACCTGCTTTCGGCGAGCGAGCTGCCGGGCATCCTGTGGGCGGGCGTTCTGTACGGCCTCCGGCTGCGCACGGCGGTGCAATCCAAGGAGCGCGCGCTTTCCTTTTTAACGGGCAGGAGCGCGGCGGAGGTGGAAACCCTTGCGAACGAATTTTTCCGCGATGTGCTTCAACCCCGGCTGAGGCCGCAGGGCATGGAGCAAATCGCGCGGCACAGGGAGCAGGGGCACGATGTGCTGCTGATTTCCGCATCCTCCACGTTTTATCTGGAGCCGCTCCGGGCCATACTGGGCTTGACGGATATCATTGGCACCCGCTTTGACACGGACGCGATGGGAACCTTCACCGGCCGCGTGTGCGGCGACAATTGCCGGGGGGTGCAAAAGGCGCTTCGGCTGGCCGAATACCTCGCGGCCAAGGGAGAGCGGCTGGATTACGACACCTCCACGGCTTACGGCGACAGCTACGGCGATTTGCCCATGCTGCGCCTGTGCGCGCACAAGGTGGGCGTAAACCCTAAACCGAGGCTGTGGCGCGCCCTGCGAACGCTGGACGGGGCCGAGCGCGTCGCGTGGGCCGACCCGGTCGAGGGGCAAACCGTACCCGACGCGTCCGCCGCCGCCCGCTGACGGGAAAGCTCCTGCCTTGACCGCTGGGATGATCATAGCCGCAACGGCGCGGAGCGGAATATTTGCCCGGCGGCGCGAACCCCCGCGCGGGCGCCTGTGTTTGGGAAAACCAGACCTTTTGGGTTGTTTACCGGAGGTGAACACGGATGAACTTTTCCAGAGCGGACGAGTTGATGCGGCAGGCGGTTGCCGCAAAGGTTTTCCCGGCCGGCATGCTGCTGGTGGGCATGGGGGAAAAGGTGCTGTTTCGCCGCGCGTACGGCCGGCTGGGGCCGGAGGAAAGCGAGCCGCTCACCAATGAGCAGACCCGGTTTGACATCGCCTCCCTGACCAAGCCGCTGGTGGTGGGCATGCTCACCCTGCGGGCGTTGGAAAGCGGAAAACTGTGCCTGTGGGATAAGCTGAGCACCTTCGTGAACGCGCCGGAGGATAAAAAGGAAATTACCGTGCGCCAGCTGCTTACGCACACGGCGGGCTTTCCGGCTGGGTTTCACCTGTGGCGCATGGCCACGGACGCGTCGCTGGCCACGGAGCTTCTGCTGGGCGCGAGGCTGAGCACCCCGCCGGGCGCGCGCGTGCAATACTGCTGCGCCGGGTTCCTGCTGCTGGGGCAAATGCTGGAGTGCCTGTACGGGCAGCCGCTGGCGGAGCTTGCCCTTCAGGAGGTGTTCTGGCCGCTGCGCATGACGCGCACCGGCTATTTACCCAAGGGCGACAACATCGCCCCGACCGAGCGCCAGCCGGACGGCACGCTTTTGCGCGGCGTGGTGCATGATGAAAACGCGCGCTTTTTGGGTGGGGTCGCGGGCAACGCGGGCGTGTTTTCCACGGCGGACGATCTGGCGCTGTGGATGCAGATGCTCGCGGCGCAGGGGATGCTGCCGGACGGCACGCGTTACCTGAACCCGGCCACGTTGCGGCTGGCGTTCCGTAACCATACCGAAGGGATGGCGCAGGCGCGCGGCTTGGGTTTTTACCTGCCGTGGTATGACGACGGTTACACCGGCGACCTGTTCCCGAAGGAAACCGTGGGGCATACCGGTTTCACAGGCACCAGCGTAACGCTGGACCCGAACGATGGGCTGTATGTGGTGCTGCTGACCAACCGCGTGTGCCCGTCCAGAGAGGATCAGGCGATTTACCGCGTGCGCAGGCTGGTGCACAACGCGGTGTATACGGCCAAGGGCTGACTGCTCGCGGGGAACAGCCGCCCGCAACCGAAGGCGAGAGCATCGGAAAGCATGGGCCGCCCGGCCCGCGCCGCCCGCAGCCAAAGGCGGGGGCATCTGAAAAGATAGACCGCCCGGCCCGCGCTTTGCCGCGCCCGGCCGATTCATTCACCCTACCGGAAGGAGATAATCCTGCATGCAGATTGCCCTGATTGCGGATTTACACGGTAATTGGCCCGCGACGCAGGCGCTGGAACGCGATCTGGCGCAACGCCGCGTGGATAAGCTGTACTGCCTTGGGGATATTGTGGGGAAAGGGCCGTCCAGCGACCGCACCTTCGACTGGGCGGTGGCAAACTGTGACCTGATCCTGGGCGGCAATTGGGATTACGGCGTGGGTTACCGGCAATACGCGCCGGACGCCTACTACTGGGGGCAGTTGGGGGAAAAGCGGCTGCAAACCCTGCGCAACCTGCCTCTGGAAAAAACGCTCACGCTGAGCGGAAGGCATATCCGCCTGTTTCACGGCCGCCCGATCATGAAAACGCTGATCCTTGCCCAGCAGGATATCGCCGGCATTGAGCCGTTGTTTACCGATTGCAACGGCTTCCGCTGCGATGTGGTCGGCTATGCCGACGCGCACCGGCAGGCGCTGCGCACGCTCAACCCGGGGCTGTTTTTCAACTGTGGCAGCGTAGGCAACGCGCTGGGCACGCCCGTATGCTGCTATGCGATTCTGGAAGGGGCGGAGCGCGACCCCGACGCGTCGCTGGACATTCGGCTGATAACACGGCCATACGACCGGGCAAAAGCTGTGGAGGATGCGCGGGTAGCTACGCAGGTGCCGCTGATTGATACGTTTATCCGGGAAGTGCAAACGGGGCAGTACAGCCGCTGACGTTGCCGCGGCGGGCAAGGCCGCCGGGAGGCGTTTGGGCGGCGGGTTTTCCCCATGGCGGGAAACCGCGCGGCTCAACCCTGATGCCGGGAAACCGCTCGGCGAGTAAACCCCCGGGCGAGGGGCAGCGCGGGCTGTTCACCGTGAGGCGGTTGCCATGCGCCTGGCATGGAAAGGCTGACTCCGCGCCATGCGGCAACCGCCTCGGGCGAGGGCGGAGCGTTTTCAGCCTGATAAACCGAAATACCGTACATTCCAAACAAATAGAATATTCAATAACAAAAATTATCAATAATGATCATGAATGAGAATATGGATGACAAAGTACAAAAGTACAGCCCTGACTTTCCGCAAGCCTGCGCGGAAATCCGGGCTGTGTTTTTAGTTTGGTCGGGTTTGGTTCAGGACAGGTCTACGGGCAGGTCACTGTCCGCAAAGGGATCGTCGCCCGATTCCGCGATGCCGCGGGGGTCGGGGCGGCGCACCGGCACGGGCGGCAGATCGGTCATATCCTTAGGCGGCTCCACAATGTGGATATCCAGAAGCTTATCGTCAAAGGTGACGGTGGCGGCCTCGCCGGGGTGCGTCATGGCGAGCACCTCGGTTTGCGGCGTGTGGGCGCGGCGCGCAAAATCGATGGCCACCTCGGGGCGGTCCTGCCAGTGCATGGGGATGAACAGGCGCGGTTTCTTGGTCAGGATAAAGTGGTTCGCGCCCGCGTCATACATCAGCCCCTGCCGGGGATCGACCGGGAACATCGCCAGGTCGATGGTGCCGGAGGGGATCGGCTCGCACGCGGAATAGAAGGCTTCCTCCGCGGCCTCAATTTCACGCAGCGAGCTTTCCTGCCGCCAATGCCACAGGTTCAGATCGCCCGCGTGGAAAATGTTCATGCCATAGGCGGAAACCAGAAAGCTCACGCCAAGGTCGGTGCTGTCAAACGCCTTCACGGAGATATCCTGGGAAAGCGTCAGCTCGTCCAGCGGCGCGACGCGGCGGCCGCGTTTGCCGATGGGCAGGTCGGAGCTTACGATGTAGGTGATGTCGGGCAGATCGGCGCGCCAGTCGTAGACAATCGGGTCCAGATGGTCGGGGTGCGCGTGGCTGATAAACACGTAAACCTGTTCATACGCCTTGAGAATCTGCCGGTTCAGGCGACCTACCTCGGATAATCTCCTGTTTTCCCCCTCCCAGTAGTCAAAAACCATCAGTGTGCTGCCTACCCGGATCGAAAAACCGCTGTTATAATGATACGTCACCTTTAGCTGTTTCTGCACAAAAAAACCTCCATCATCATGAAAACGGTCGTAACATCCTGCGCCCCTCAGCTTTACGGGCTGACAAAATATTACAAATGATTGCTCATGAATCAAGCGGTTGCTCCGGAGCGGTAACCGGCCTTGTAAAAGCGAGCCGATGACCCTCACGTCCAAAGAAGTATAGCATATGCGCAACGGGATGTCAACAATATGGTCATTTATTGACATTTTCTCTCCACAATTTCGTCATAAACAATCCGTACCAATCGCGGGTATTCTGCTAAAACGTGCGGCTTTGTGCTGTTACAGCTTCTTTACACCCGGATTTTTGCCGCCAAGGCGTGGCCAGGCATGGGCACGGTTGCCGCGCGCCCCCCGACCGTGTTATAATCAGCCAATCAGGCGCCCGCGGTTGAGCGGCGGAAACGCGCGTCAGCATAAACCACGCCCGCCCCAAAACGGCGGCCTCCAAGCCTTCGCCTGCCCTTTTGCGCGGGGAACGCCCCGCGAACACCGTTAAACCGTTCAAACCCGTTATCCATCGTCTGGAATTATAGAAACGGAGTGACCGATGTGGCAATCAAACCCATTTTGCTGATTATGGCCGCGGGCATGGGCAGCCGTTACGGCGGCCTCAAACAGATGGATCCGGTGGGGCCGAACGGGGAATTTATTCTGGACTACTCCCTCTTTGACGCGCGCCGCGCCGGGTTCAGCCGCGCGGTGGTGGTGATTAAGCGGGAAATGGAACAGGATTTTCGCCGTTTGCTTTGCGACCGCGTCCAATTTCCGCTGGAGTTTGCCTATCAGGAGCTGAGCGACCTGCCGCACGGGTTCACCGCGCCGCCGGAGCGTAAAAAACCTTGGGGCACGGGGCACGCGGTGCTGGCCGCCCGCCGGCAGATCGACGCGCCGTTTTGCGTCATCAACGCGGACGATTATTACGGGGCGAAAGCCTTCAACCTGGCATACGAGCATCTGGCGCACGTGGAAAGCGACGGCGATTTTTCCATGGTGGGCTATCGCCTGCGCAACACCCTGAGCGAAACCGGCTTTGTTGCCAGAGGCGTATGCGAGGTAACCCCGGATGGAACGCTGGTGGACATTGTGGAGCGCACGCACATCATTTCCACGGTGGACGGCCCGCTGATGAGCGAGGACCTTCGCACTTATACCCGGCTGGACCCGGACACCATTGTGAGCATGAACATGTGGGGCTTCCCCCGCGCGATGATCGACCGGCTGGGGGAGGCGTTTCCCGCTTTCCTCAACAAAGCCCTGCGAGAAAACCCGGAAAAGGCGGAGTTTTTTTTGCCCGGGGCAGTGGACGGCCTGTTGCGGGACGATCGCGCCCGCGTGACGGTGACCGCCACGGACGACCGCTGGTACGGCGTAACCTACCGGGAGGATCGCCAACTGGTGGTGGACGCCCTGCGGCAGATGACCGACGCCGGCGTTTACCCCAAGCCGCTTTGGGCGGACTGAGCCTGCGGCCCGGGCCGCCCCCCATGCCCCTGCCGATCAAAAACCATGCCGGGTTTTCCGGCGTGGCCGCGTTGTATAGGCAAACGCCCCCGCCAGCTCGGCCGGTTGGCCGCGCGGGCGACCTTCTCCCCTGACGCGAAGGCAAAGGGGCCCGGGGAAAACCCTTTGTTTTGAAGGGTAAGGGCCGGGCATGCGCCGGGATTTTTCCAAGCCCGATGGCAAACGTAACTGCGTTTTGCCAAGGGATGCGAACAGACCGAGGGCTGAAAAGCGCCTGAACATCGCGTTTTGCGGAGGGGTTTTAACAGGCCGCGCCGCCGCTGACTGAAAAGGAGCCGAAATGCAAAAGAAACCCAGTACGTTTACCCTTGTGCTTTGGGTGGCCCTCGCCGGGCTTTGCGTGGGCATGTTTTTGCTTGCGCCCGGCACCATCCAGGCGTACAACGACCTGAACCGGGAAAGCAACGCGACCCCGACCCCAACGGCGAATACGGGAAGCGTTTTGCTGGTAACCGTTGACCCCGCCAACACACCCACCCCGACCGCGATGGTGCTCCGGCTGGGCGTAAAGGGCGACGAGGTAACCCGGATGCAGACCAAGCTGAAGGAACTGGGGTACTATACCGGCGAGGTGGACGGCCAGTACGGGCAGGGCACGGCGCTGGCGGTTAAGCTGTTTCAGGCCCAGCAGGGGCTGACAGCCGACGGCCTCGCGGGGACGGACACGCTCACGGCCCTTTACAGCGAAGCGGTGCAAACCTATATCCCCACGCCCACGCCTTCGCCTACGCCCTCCATGCTCAGCAAAGGGGACAAGGGCGACGCGGTGAAATCGCTTCAGCAACGGCTGAAGGATCTGGGTTATTATACCGGCAGTGTGGATGGAGATTACGGCGGCGGCACGCAGGAGGCGATCCGGCGGTTCCAGACGCAGAACGGGCTGGAAGCGGACGGCGTTTGCGGCGGCTCGACCATGGCGGCGGTATTTGCCTCCACCGCGCCCACCGCGCAGGTGACCCCCACGCCCGACCCCCAAGCCTTGCCCACGCTGGTGAACCGCGACCATCCTGTGGATGAAAACGATAAACCGACCAATCTGATAACCCTGCGGGATGTTTTGCCTTCCAGCCTTGTGTATGTGAAGGGGAGCGAAATTCAGGGCGACAAGGAGGCCGTGGCGGCGCTTCAGGAAATGTTTGAAGCCGCGAAGAACGACGGCATCACGGGCTGGCAGGTGAGCGCCGGGTACCGGAGCTTTCAATACCAGAAGGAGCTTTTTAACAAGCAGGTAGCCGCCTACGAGGCGCAGGGCAAAAGCGAGAAGGACGCGATCAGCGCGACCCGCCAGACGGTAGCCGATCCCGGCACCAGCGAGCACCACACGGGGTTGGCATTTGATATTACCGTGGCCGATACCATTTTCAAAGGCACCAAGCAGCAAGTCTGGCTGCACAAAAATTGCTGGGATTTCGGCTTTATCGTGCGCTATCAGGAGGGTAAGGAAGCGATTACGGGCTTTGTGGCGGAGGTTTGGCACATCCGGTATGTGGGCGTGAAACACTCCACCGTGATGCGGGATCAAAACCTGTGCTTGGAGGAGTACATCGCGCTGATGACGGGGCAATCCTGACCGCGCCGGTCGGCGAAGCGCCGCGCCTGAGTGCGGCGGAGGGTTGCCGACGCGCGGGGGGCCAGCCTGTTTAAAAGGTGGGCCAAGGGATGCAATCCCCTGTCAGGGCGCAGGGGGGGGAAACCCGCTGCCGGGGTTTGGGGCGGAACGCAAAGCCTGATGCCGCAACATGTGAAACCAAGCGAGCGAACAGGCCGCAGGGCGATGAGGCGAGCGGCGATAGCGAATGGATGGGGTTTTATAATGCACAGACGACCCGCTCGGCGATTTTGCCGGGCGGGTCGTTCAACCTGTTCAAAAGGTGGGCCAAGGGATGCAATCCCCTGTCAGGGCGCAGGGGGGAACCCTCTGCCGGGGTTTGGGGCGGAACGCAAAGCCTGATGCCGTAACATGTGAATCCAAACAAGCGAACAGGCCGCAGGGCGATGAGGCGAGCGGCGATAGCGAATGGATGGGGTTCTATAATGCACAGACGACCCGCCCGGCGATTTTGCCGGGCGGGTCGTTCAACCTGTTCAAAAGGTGTTCCAAGGGATGCAATCCCCTGTCAGGGCGCAGGGGGGGAAACCCGCTGCCGGGGTTTGGGGCGGAACGCAAAGCCTGATGCCGTAATATGTGAATCCAAACAAGCGAACAGGCCGCAGGGCGATGAGGCGAGCGGCGATAGCGAATGGATGGGGTTCTATAATGCACAGACGACCCGCTCGGCGATTTTGCCGGGCGGGTCGTTCAACCTGCTGATAAACCGAACGGAACCGATAAGCCGCGCCCCCATTGCGCCTGTGGCGCTTCTATTGGATGCGTTGCCCCACGAGGCCTCCGGCGGGGAGGCGCCAATGCCGGCGCGCCCTGCCGTTGCTTTACCCCTGAGCCGGTTGCGCTGCGGCAATGGGTTTGCAGCGGGTTGAAGGCCACGCCCCAACCGGTCCCGCTTGGGCGGGAGCTAAAGCTGCCGGTAACAGTCGGCGTTTTGCGGAATGACAATTTGGGTGTCGATACCGATTTTTTGCGGATCGGGTAACGCGCCATCCAATAAAAACTGCGTCAGACTTTGCACCGCGGCGTATCCCTGCCGGTAGGGGTTCTGGTACAGCAGCGCGTCGCACCAGCCCTCCTGAAGCGCCTGAAGCAGCGTTTCGCTGGTATCGTAACCGATCAGCACAATATCCTTGCGATCCAGTTGCCGCAGCGCTTCTACCGCGCCCGCCGTGCTTGAGTATCCGGTGCAGAATACGCCCCGGATCTGAGGCACGTTCTGGATCAGCGTAATCAGGCTGCGCGCCGCCAGCTTCGGGTCGGCAAAGCATTCCGCGCACGGGTAAACGGTCATCCCGGGAAAGCTTTCGCGGATGGTTTCGCAAAAGCCGGCGAAATGCTGGGAAAACGGCGCGGTTTGCACATAGTTGCCCAGCACCGTCACCGCGCCCTGCCCGCCCAGAAAACGCCCCAAAAGCGCCGCGCCCATCCGGCCGGAGCGTACGGGATCATTCCCGACAAAGAAGCGGCGTTTGCTGTTGGGCGCGTCGGTGTTAAAGGTAATCACAGGCAGGCCGTCGTCCGCCAGCCGATCGATCTGCCTTGCGATGCGCGGCCCGGCGTAATTAACCGCCACGCCCCGGTAACTGCCCCCATACAGCTTTTGCAGCATAGGCTCGGTTAAATCCTGCTTTTGCATGGAGTAGCGGATATGGTCCGCCTGCACCCCCAGGGCGCTCAGGTCGCGCACAGCGGCGTCGATGCCGGCGGCCATTGTGTTAAAAAAGGGCGCGGGCTGTTCGGGATATATCAGCCCAATGCGGATCGAGGGCTTAAAGAGCGGTTCGCCGCGATTTGGGTTGGGGAGATAGCCAAGCTCCCTGGCAATTTCCAGCACCTTGGCCTTGGTGGCGCTGCGCACGCCTTCCCGGTTCTTCAGCGCTCGGTCGACCGTGCCGATGGACGTGCCCGCGCGTTCGGCGATCACCTTGAGCGTAACGCGCTTGTTTGATGGCATACCGTATCCACCTTCCCACCATTGATGCGAAATTCTGACAGCATCATACCATGAAGTCAAACGTTTGTACAGTTTGCGCGCGGCATGTACATCCGCCGTTGCCCGGGGATTTTTCCCGCAGCCGGCGACCGAAATCTGCTCCCGCCGTTTGCCGCGCGCCACGGAGCTGCCTCGGGCGGAACGCTTGGCTGTGCAAAAACAACGCGCCCGGCGCATGGCGGGGGCGCGTTGTTCAAAATCATAGGCTTGAGCGCCATTCAACCCCATTGCGCAAAGGTTGCGACGGTTTTTATGGCAACGGTCAGGCGGCGGGGGTCGCGGTCGGGGCAGGCGTCGCCGTGGGGGCGGGTGTTGCGGTCGGCGCGGGGGTCGCCGTGGGGGCGGGTGTTGCGGTGGGGGCCGGCGTGGCGGTCGCTTCCACAACTACGGCAGCTTTTGCGGCCGCTTCCAGCTCGGTCACTTTTTTCGTGAGCGCTTCAATCTGGCTGTTCAAATCCGCCTCAGCTTTTGTGGCTTCGTCCTGCGCGGTCTTCAAAGCGGTTGCCGCGGCGGCGGTGTCCGTATCATATTTGGTTTGCAGATCCTGCAACGCCTTTTGGGCGGTGGCAAGATCCCCCTGAGCGGTTTTCAGATCCCCCTGGGCGGTGGCGAGGGCCGCGTCGGAGGCAGTCAGCTTATCCGTGATTTCCGTAACCGATGCTTGCGCGGCGGCAACCTGAGCGGTCAAATCTTCGTTGAGCTTCGCAATATTGCCTTTGCCCATAAAGCCGAACACGGCAAGCGCAATCGCGGCCACGAGCACAACGCACAGCAGAATAACAAGGGTATGACTCTTTTTAGGGGCTGTAACGGGCGTATTCTCCGACATGGCGATCTCCTCCATTTTCTGGTTAGAATTTCATTCATTATAGCACGCCGGTTAAGAAAAGCAAAGGCAATTTTATCCGATATGGCAGGGAAAAAGCCTTTACAAACATTTAACATGCCCTTATTTCAGCGCCGCGCCCACCCCTTGCTTTCCCGATTGACAACCTTCCCGAAGCCTGTATAATGGAAACAACAACCCAAGTCCCGTGCAGTCAAACGGTCTGAAATTTCCAAAACCTGTTTCACTAATCGGGAAATCCGGTTATCATGAAGCTGTCAGGAGGTGGACGCCATGAAACAGTATGTATGCTCCGTATGCGGGTACATTTACGATGAAGCCGCAGGGATCCCGGATGACGGAATCGCACCCGGCACCCTGTGGGCCGACCTTCCCGAGGATTGGGTATGCCCGTTGTGCGGGGCCAGCAAGGATGAATTTGAGCAGCAGTAAACCCTGAAGCGGATCGGCGGCGTGCCATGCCGTTTTTACAGAACACAGGTTACCAAAATGAAAAGCCAATAAGGAGGATTCATCAATGAAACAGTATGTATGCAGCGTTTGCGGGTATGTGTACGACGAGGCGACGGGCATCCCGGAGGATGGATACCCCGCGGGAACCACCTGGGACAAGCTTCCCGACAGCTGGACCTGCCCGGTATGCGGCGCGGCTAAACGGGAGTTTGAGGAGCAGTAATCCCACCCCCTGTTTGGAACCAGAAAAAGCGTCTGTGACCGTCGCGTAAATTCGCGGCGGTCGCGGGCTTTTTTTTGACTGCCTTTTGACCGGGAACGTCCGTCGCCGGCCCATAAACCTTTGCCGGGTACGATAACGCCCATCTGCCCCTTGCCGTGCGACCGGCTGTGGATTATAATATCACCCATTACGGGTCGGATCCCAACGGGTTTGATCCTTGCGGAAAGGAAACGGGGGAAATGAAAAATGTCCGGTACGCGCTCAGGCAGATCATCCCGCTTTTGTTTTCATACCTGTTTGTGGGGATCGCCAGCGGCCTGCTTTTGCACAAAGCGGGTTATTCCCCGGTGTGGGCGTTTCTCTCGGCGTTTCTGATTTATGCCGGCTCCATGCAAATCGTGATGGTCACCCTGATGACCTCTGGGGTTCCGCTGGCCATGATCGCCGTGATGACGCTGTTTATTAACGCGCGCCATATTTTTTACGGCATCAGCTTCATTGACGAGTTTCGCTCGGTGGGGCGCGGCAAGGGGCAGGGCTGGAAATACGCCTACATGGCGCTGACCCTGACGGACGAAACCTACTCCGTGCTTTGCGCGTTAAGGGTGCCGCAGGGGTTGGACCGGCAAAGAATCGAGTTTACCATCCTGCTGTTTTGCCACCTGCTGTGGGTGTTCAGTTGCACGCTGGGCGCGGTGCTGGGGCAGATGCTCCCCGTGGATATGACGGGCATTGATTTTTCCGCCACGGCGCTGTTTGTGGCGGTGGTGGTGAATCAGTGGCAGGCGGCGCGTTCGCACCTGCCGGCGATCATTGGGTTGATCAGCGCCGTCGCGTTCTATTTTCTGCTGGGGCCAAACGGGATGATCCTGCCCGCGCTTTCCATGAGTGTGATCGCGCTGGTGCTTTTGAAGGACCGGATTCCCACGCAGAGTTTGGAGGTCAACCATGACTGACACCTTGCAAACCGCCGCGATCATCGGTGTGATCGCCCTGATGACATGGGTTACGAGGGGCTTGCCCTACCTGCTGTTCTCCCGCAAAAGTCCGCCGCCTGCGGTTACCTACCTTGGCGCGGCGCTGCCTTCGGCGATTATGGTGATCCTTGTGGTGTACTGCCTGCGAAACACCGCCTGGACGGTGGCGCCCTACGGCGCGGCGGAGCTTATTTCCGTCGCGGTGGTGGCGCTGATGCAAATCTGGCGGAAAAACTCGCTGCTGAGCATTTTTACCGGCACGGCCTGCTACATGATCCTGATCCGCACGGCGTTTCCGATGGCATAACCGACGGCGAGGGGCTAAATCGCTTTCCGGCGCGCCTCAAAAGCCTGATTTCGAAACGGTTTGGGCTACTCGCGTACAGCTTGCTATTTCTGCCGCGTATGAGCGGCTACCCGCTATGAGAGCCGGGACAAACCGGAGGTTTCCGCTTCCCCTGCCAAAGCCCCGCGCGCCGGTTGACCGGTTCGCGGGGTTTTATGCGGTTTCGGGGGTTCCTGTTATTGCGGCTTCGCCGGCATTCGCGCAGGAGGGTTCAAACGGACGTTTAGCCTTGCAAATCGCTTATTTTGGTCAAATAGAATTGCGGGCCTGAAGCCCGTCCGGTATAATGGAGCCGTTAAAACCGGAGAACCCCCACAGCCTTTCGGACAAGCGTGGGTTCGCCTGCCTCGCGGGGCGGGCAGCCGGAGCATTGCCGAGCGATGGAATCACTGCTTAATGAGGTGAATGGATATGATTAGCGTACAGGACCTGGCATTCAGCTATACCCGCACGCCCTTTGTGCACGATGTGAGCTTTGAGGTGGGCGGGGGTGAAATTCTTGGCTTCCTTGGGCCTTCCGGCGCGGGAAAAAGCACGCTGCAAAAAATCCTGATCGGGATGCTGAAAAACTATCAGGGAAGCGTGCGGGTCGCGGGGCAGGAGGTGCGAACCTGCCACAGGGACTTTTACGAGCGCATTGGCATCGATTTTGAATTTTCCACCCTGTATGAAAAACTGACCGCCCGCCAAAACCTGGACTATTTCGCCTCGCTGTACCGCGGCCCGGTGCAGGACGCCGACGCGCTGCTCAGCTCGGTCGGGCTTTTGCCCAGCGCCGAGCAGAAGGTGGGCGAGTTTTCCAAAGGCATGAAAAGCCGGCTGAACTTCATCAAGGCCATCCGGCATAACCCCGACATCCTTTTTTTGGACGAGCCGACCAGCGGCTTGGACCCGACCAACGCCTATATTCTGAAACAGCTGATTTTGGCGGAGAAAGCTAAGGGGAAAACCCTGATTGTCACCACCCACAACATGCAGGACGCGGCCGAGCTGTGCGACCGGGTCGCCTTTATTGTGGACGGCGAGCTGCGCGCGCTGGATACGCCCCGCAACCTGATTTTGCGCAAAGCGGTTGCCGAGGTGGCTTATACCTACCTGGAGGATGGCCGTGAAAAAACCGGGGTGTGCGACATTCACGCCACGCGCGGCGACGAACAGCTCAACCGCCTGATTGCGGAAAACAGGCTGCTGACCATCCATTCCCGCGAGCAGACGCTGGGGGATGTGTTTATGGAGATTACCGGGAGGGTGCTGGCATGAGCAATGCGCAAAACGGAAGCGCGGAAGCCTACCGGGGCGATGCGCGGCAGGCTTTCCGGCGGCTTTGCCGCCTCATGGCCGGCGAGCTGCGCTTTTTAGCCAAATATGGGATTTTGCCGCTGTACCTGCTGCTCACGGTTCTCTATCTGGCGCTGCTGGCGGCCGTGCCAGCCCAAGCCAGAGCGGATACGGCGGCGATCGTGATCCTGACGGACCCGGCCGCGATGGGGTTATTCTTTATGGGCGCGATGGTCATGTTGGAAAAAAGCCAGCGGGTCCATCAGGCGCTTGCGGTTTCTCCGGTGCGCGTGTGGGAGTATATCGCCGCCAAGGCGGCCGCGCTGATGGCGGTGGGGTTGGGCGTGGGGTTGGCGATTGCCGCCTTTACCGGCTTGCCCCTGCTGGGGGTCGCGCTGGCAATGCTGCTTGGCTCCGTGCTGTTTTCACTGCTGGGGATGGTGGTTGCCGTGCGCAGCGTGAGCCTGAATCAATTTCTGATTCTCAGCGTACCGTTTGAGCTGCTGACGTTTACGCCTGCCCTGCTGTACTGGTTTCGGGCGTTGAGCGGACCGCTTTGGCTGGCGCACCCGGGGGTGGCGGCGATGGCGCTGTTTGCGCCTGACGCTTCCCTTTGGCCGTGGGCGGTTCTTTCGCTCGCGGCATGGGACGGGCTGGCGATGCTTTGGGCCAGCCGCGCCGTGAAACGCTATTTTTGCGGGTTTGGAGGCGATACGCTGTGAAAACGGTCTGGGCTTCGTTTGGGCAGTTTGCGCGGGCCATCTGGCAGGACGCGATGCTGGCTGTGTGCCTGTTTGCGCCAATCCTGATGGCTGTGCTGTTCCGCTACGGCGTGCCCGCGCTGGAAACGGTGCTGTGCGGCGCGTTGGGGACCCCCCAGGTGCTCGCCCCCTATTACGGGCTGCTGGATTTGCTCGTGTCCATGATGACGCCGCTGATGCTCTGCTTTGCCGGCGTCATGGTGGTTTTTGAAGAACTGGACGACGGCGCGGCCAAGTATTTGATGGTGACCCCGCTTGGCAAGGCGGGTTATCTGTTCAGCCGGTTAGGGGTGCTCACGGCGCTGTCGGTTGTTTACGGAACGGCGCTGGTGGCGTTGTTCCGGCTTTCCGAACTGCCGCTTGGGCTGGCTGCGCTTTCGGCGGTGTGCAACGCGCTGGTGAGCCTGAGCGTTGCGATGCTGGTGGTGGGCTTTGCCAAAAACAAGGTGGAGTGCATGGCGCTGACCAAGCTAAGCGGATTTTTCATGTTGGGTTATTTTGCGGCGTACCTTTTGGACAGGCCTGCCTCGTACCTTTCCGGGTGGCTGCCCAGCTACTGGCTGGGCCTGATGGCGCTGGACCGTAACGCCCTGTGGGCCATACCGGCGACGTTTACGGCCTGCGGCTGGATCACGCTGCTGTACCGCCGGTTTGCAAGGCGCGTGTTTAGCTGAAAAGGCTCGCGCGCAGGGGCGATGGGGCCGATGCCAGCTGTGGCTTTATTTGGCGAATGCCCGCGCGCCGGGGCTGTCCGGAACCCGCAACAAGTTGCTTGCATGACGGGAAAAAGCCTGCAAGCGGGCGCAACGGGGGTGTTCATCATTGCAAAACCTGCCTTTGCGCAGGGGGAACCGTTTGACAGCGCGCATCCGCAATGGTAAGATAAGATTGAAACCGCGCCCTTTTGGACGGGGCGCGCCTTACCGTTACGGGACGTTTCCAGAAGGGAAGTATCAATGATGGACCTCACATCCGCAGGCTTGGTAACGGCCCAGCTGACCGGCGCGATTGTCGCGCTGGCGGTCGCGCTGCTGTGCGCGATCCTTGCTGCCGCGCTGTTCCTGAATCCGGCGCGCAAAGGCCGCCAGACCGGGTGGCTTAAAAAGCTTGGCGCGCACGTGAATTTCGACCGGTTCCATATGTCGGCCATCCTGAAATTCCTCTATGTGCTTACCGCGGCGTACTGCATTGTGTATGGGCTGATTACCCTTTTTAGCGGCGCGTGGCTGACGGGCCTGCTGTGGGTGGTGCTCGGGCCGGTTGTGCTTCGCCTTGTGTTTGAGCAGATGCTTTTGCTGCTGTCCCTGCGCGAGGAGGCCGGCGAAACCAATGATCTGCTGCGGCGCATGCAGGGCCTGCCTCCCAAGAACCCGATTCAGACAACACCGCCGCAACCGGTGCAGGCGCAACGGCCCGCGCAGCCGCAACCTTCCGCGCGCCCCGCGCAGGGCGGTTATCCGCAACGTCCCGCCAGTTACGCGGGCCAGCAGGGTGCGGGCTACGGCGGCTATGCGGGCGCTTCGCGCCAGCCTCAAGCCCCGACGCGCCCGGCCGAATACGGCATGACCCAGCGCTATGCCCCCATCCGCAACAGCAGTTACGGAGCAGGCGGGTATGAGGGCGCAAACCGCGCCTCCACAGGGTACGATGCCGGCGCGCGCAGCGCTTCCAGCTACGAAGCCGGCAACTACACGGGCGCGACGCCCGTGGTGCGGCCCACGCCCGCCGACGGCACGGGACGCTTTTCCGCCTTGCCCCGCCGAAACGAATCGGAGGATCCCTCCTGATCGGTTGCCATAGGGGCAACCGATCCCCAACGCCGCGTCTGCAACCAAGGCGCGGCCTTTGTTTTAGGCATTTTCCCACCGTGCCGCCGGGGAAAAGCCACAGTATTTTCATGAAGATGCAACAATTGACACCGCTCAAGCGTCTTTTAGAAGGAACAGACGCCCGAAGCCGGGCGCTTGTGTGACCGTCCCCGATTGGGGGCGCGCGTGCGTACAAAATGGGCCGCCCCGTGGGCGGATTAAAGGAGGAACTGAAACGGATGAAACGCCTGATTGCGATTCTGCTTTGCCTGAGCCTGTCGGTCGGCACGGCCGCCGCGCTGGCCGCCGAAAAAGTCAATGTGAACTTCTATCCGCAGGATAGCACCGCCACAACGGCTACGCCCAAGTATGTGACCAACGCCGTAAACATCGGGGATACCGTTTATGTGCAAACCAACCAGACGCTGGAACGCTGGACGCCCGGGGATGCGCAGCCTACCGTTCTGGTGTCGGATGTGGAAAACCCCGTCAGCATGGAAGCGAGCGACGTAGCCAGCGCGGAAGCGAACGGCGAAGCCGCGTACAGCAAGATGTTTACGGATGGGGACACCGTGTACGGCCTGGACGAAGTGACCGGCGTGGTGTGGAAAATTATCGACGCGACCGGCCCTCTGGCTAAGCCCGAGGTTGCCGCCAAGCTGGATTGGAGCGGCATGAACCGCCACTCCGACGCGCAGGATTATGACTATACCCCGCAGATCAGCGACGTGGCGCTGATTGACGGCGTTTTGTACCTGTCGGTGATCGATTGGGGCGGCGACGCGCAGACGTATGAGCTGATCCGCTGGACGTTCTCCACAGGCGCGCTCATTGAGGATAAAAAGAACATGCCGTTGCGAACCCTGTCGGCTTACAGCGATGGGCTCATTCTCGGCAAATACTACGACGAGGTCAACAGCTGGGACGAAAAAACGCAGACCCAGAAGATGCCTTCGCTGGTTACCTACAACCCCGCGACCGGCGAGGTGAAAACGCTGTTTGATTTTGACAGCGCGTCGGTTTACGGCGTGCTGTATTCCGCGGAGTCGGATACGCTTTACTATGTGGACGGGTCGGTGGTGTATTCCATGCCCGGGCTGCAAAAACCGGCAAAGGTGAGCGCCTACCTGCCCAACAAGGTGTGGGACGACGCGTCAAGCCTGATCCTGCCCAGCGGGATGATCGCCATCGCGGATTATAATGGGCTGATTGTGCGCGGGCTGGATATGCCGGGCATCGAAAAGGGCGCGCTGACCATCTACGGCGAATATGGCAGCTCGGGCCATCAGGCCTTTGTCACAGCCAACCCGCAGGCTCTGATTAACTGCTCGGAGGATTATTACAACAGTCTGGAACAGTTTACCAACGCGATGGTTTCCGGTAACGGCGCCATGGATATTCTGGAGCTGGACAGCGATTACTCGCCCCTGCGCCGCCTGATTGAAAAAGGCTACGCGCTGGATTTGAGCGCCTACCCGGATATTCAGGCGGTTGCCGCCAACATGGACCCCAAGTTCTTGGACATTTGCACGCTGGACGGTAAGCTTTACGGCCTGCCGATTACCATGTCCGCCAACGCGTTTGGGTATAACGCCACCGTGCTGGAACAGCTGGGCCTGACTGAAGCCGACCTGCCCACAACGTTTATGGATTTTCTGGATTTTGTGGAAAACTGGCAGGACGATTACGGCGAGGATCACACGGATGTGATGCTGCTGGACAGCGGCAGCGTAAAGGAAAGCCTGGTGGGTTGGCTGATGACCGACTACACCGCCTACCTTACCCAACAGGGACAGGACCTCTCGTTTGATACGGAGCTGTTCCGCAAACTGATGGCCCGGATTGACAGCATTGATTTTACCGATCTGGAAATGCCCGCGGACGGCAACGAGGAGGAGTTTTACAGCCGGATGGCGCTGTTTACCACCTACTTTAACGTTGCCTATCCTTCGCAGTACCGCTATGACACCAAACTGATGCCGATGCAGCTGGACGAAGGAATCGACCCGGTGTACCCCGCCACGCTGCAGGTGATGATTATCAACCCCCGCACCACCCGGCTGGATCAGGCGATCCAGTACATGACCGTCTACGCGCAAAACCTGGAACCCACGTCCGCCAAGATTACGCTGTTCCCCAACAACAACGAGCCGGTCATCAACAACAGCTTTGAAAGCGATCTGAAATCCTGGAAGGATTCGCTGGACGGGGCAAAGCAGGATGTGGAATCCGCCGCGCCGGAGGATAAGGCGTCCGCAGAGGCGATGGTGGAGTATTACCAGAACCTGATTGACACCTCGGAAGCCGACCGGTACAGCATATCGGCGGAGGATATCGCCACCTTCCGCGACAAGGTGGCCCCGTATCTGGTGGTCGCGGGGCAAACGCCGCTGAACACCTGGGGCGATGACGGCACCAACCAGTTCTACACATTGGAAACCCAGTATATGCAGGGCGCGATTACGATGGATCAGTTTATCAAGGAAATTGACAAGCGGCTTCGCATGATGCAAATGGAAGACCAATAACCGCGCCAAACGGCCGCCCCGACTGCGGGGCGGCCCGCGCCGCGTGAAACAGGACAGCGCAGGGGGACGGAGCGACAGCACCGCCCCCCTGCGCTGTCGTTTGCAACGGCGAAGCGGACAGTTAGGTCGCGGACAGTTTGTTTACAGACAGTTCAAAACCCGGCGGCTCCCTTGTGTGCTATAATGCCAATGACTTCCTTCACACAACCATCACAGTACGGGAAAGGATGATCTTTTTTGAAGAAGTGGATTTCTCTTGTGTTAACGCTGTGCATGCTGGTCAGCGCATCGGGCGCGCTGGCTACCGCTACGGTCACGGTTTCCAGCGGATCCGTTGGGCAGAGCGCCGACACGGGCGTGGCTTCGCTGGCTTCCGTGGGCGGGGCGCTGTATACGCTGTACCAAAGCGGCCGCCTCACGCTGACCGACCCTGCAACCAAGGCGGAAACGGAGCTTGGGGCCGTGTTTTGCAGCGCCGGGTATGGCAGCGCCGAGGATGTGAACGCGGCGCTTGCGCAGGCGGAGGCCGGGCTGGTGCCTGCGGACCTGCTGTTTGTGGATCAGGGCGCCCTGTATGGCCTGTGCACCCCGACAGGCGCGGTTTACGCCCTGCTGGACAGCACCGGCGCGTTTGCCCCCGTGGCCACAGGCGTAACGCTGGATTCCAAAACGCTGGCTAGCGCGGGCGGCGAAGGGCTGCTCACGGTGCTGGACCATTGCGCGCAAAACGGCGCGTTATACCTGGTAACCCGTGACGACGCGGCCGGTTCCGCCGCAACGACCGTGCGGTCTTTTAACCTGAGCACCGGCGAGGCCAAAACATATGCGGCCGCCAATGTGCAAAACCTTTGCCCTTACAAAGACGGGCTGCTGCTGGCGCGCACGTTTGACATGGCGGCGCTCTACACCGCTTCGTCCAGCGGGTCCATTCCCGCGAGCGGCTACGGCACCTTTGACCCGGCGACCGATACGCTTGCCCCGCTGGGGGAGATCAAAGCGGACGGCGTGCTGGGCGGGTACGCGATCAGCGGACTGGTGTACAGCGCGGCTAACGATACGGCGTATTACATTTCCGGCAGCCGCGTAGAGGGTATGACAGTTGCAACGGGTGAAACGCGCACCTCCGCCTACACGGGCGAAGGGATGCTGGGCAACCTGAGCGGCGGGGTTTCAACCGTATTAGCGGACGGCGGTTATTACGTGATGGGGGATAGCACCGGACGCACAATTTACGCGCTGGATACCGAATCGGTCAAGAACGGCGCGTTGCGCATCTTTGGGGAGTTCGGCTCCGACGCGCATAAATCGTTTGCCAAAAACTATCCCGACATCCCCACTGAGGTGGCCACGGATTATACCAGCGATATTGAGGCCATCGCCAACGCCATGGTGAGCACAAACGACGCGTATGATGTGCTCTTGATGATTATGAGCTATATGCCGGTGGAAAAGCTGATCGCCAAAGGCTACTGCACCGACCTGAGCGCCTACCCGGAAATTACCGAACGCGTGGCTAAGCTGGACAAGCGCTTTGTGGACGGCGTAACCGTGGATGGCAAGCTGTACGGCGTGCCGGTCAACTCCACCGCGTTCACCTATGGGGTCAACATGGAGCAGTGGGAAGCGCTGGGGCTTACCGAGGCGGATTTACCGACCAACCTGATTGACTTCTATGATTTTCTGGCTAACTACACCGCCGATTACGGTGAGGATCACCCCGATTTGCGCCTGTTCGATATGGGCGGGGATAACCTGAAAACCATGCTGTTCAGCCTGATGCTGGATAACTACATCACCTACTGCCAGGCGGAGCTGGGCGGCAAAACGGAATTTGACACCGATATGTGCCGGGAAATCCTGACGGCTTATGAAGCGATTGATTTTCAGGAATTGGCGGATAACGATAATTCCGACGCGGCGGATTACGCGAGCAAGCCTTCGCTGTTCAGCGTGTATATGCCGCTGACCACCTTCAGCAGCCAATACGATGATGTGACCCCGCTGATTTTGTCCCTCACGCCGGACACGAAGCCGGTGCTGGGCGCAAACCTCAGCGTGCTGGTTATCAACCCCAAATCCACCCGGAAGGATGACGCGGTCAAGTACCTGTGCAACTATCTGGATAACCTGGACGACAGCAGCGCCATCGTCCTGAACCCGGAAGATAACGAGCCGCGTGTGGACAAAAATTACGAAAGCAGCCTGAAAGCCGTGAACGACGAAATCGCCAAGCAGCAGGCGTTGCTGGACGCGGCGGATGACAGCCATAAAGCCGGCATTCAGGATCAGCTGACTCAGCTTGAAGCTCAGCTTCAAACGGTGGAGGATCATAAGTATTCGGTCACCGCGGAGCAGATTGAGCGTTTCCGCAACGTGGTATCGCCGTTATTGGCGGTGTGCCAGCAAAGCGTGCTGTACAGCTCCGACAAGGAAGGGCAAAATGAGCTGAACACGCTGATTCTGCAGTACATTTCCGGCACGCAGACGCAGGATCAGTTCCTGATGGAAATGGATAAGCGCGCGCGGATGATGGCGCTGGAAAACCAGTAACAAACAGGAAGAACTCATAGCCCCCGCCGCAGCGGAACCGGGTCAAGGGCAAAGCCCTTGTCAGGTTCCAAGGGTGAAACCCTTGGCAGGGTTTTGGGGCAGAGCCCCAAGCCTAACGCCGCAGCGTGTAGCCAATCAGCGAGCGAACAGCCCGAAGGGCTATGAGGCGAGCGGCAATAGCGCATTGTCAAGGCAAGCGGGCAGAACTCATAGCCCCCGCCGCAGCGGAACCGGGTCAAGGGCAAAGCCCTTGTCAGGTTCCAAGGGTGAAACCCTTGGCAGGGTTTGGGGCAGAGCCCCAAGCCTAACGCCGCAGCGTGTAGTAGCCAATCAGCGAGCGAACAGCCCGAAGGGCTATGAGGCGAGCGGCAATAGCGCATTGCCGCATATTCCTAAACACAAGCGCCGCCCGACATCCTTGCCGGGCGGCGCAGATTTACCCCCAACCCATAAGCGTTCAATCCGCGCACCATGATGCCTGCGGCCCATGGTGCGCGTTGAATAACCATTCTGCAATGCGCCTCCGTGGCGCGGGGATGCCCCGTATGGGCTTCACCCCCTGACCCATCTGCGCCACGGCGGGAGCGCGATTACGGCCTCCCACATCAATGTCAGTCCCAGATCACAAAACAAAACGGATGCCCGGCCGGGTCGATCAGCGTGACCCACTTTTCCTGCCCATACTGCGCGGGAGCCAACACGGCCCCGCAACCCAGCGCGCGCTGTACAGCGGCGGCCATTTGGGCCGCATCGGCCACGGTAAAATCCAGATGCGCCATCTGCTGCTGCGCGCCCGGCTCGTCCGGCCACACGGGCGGCGCGTAATCCGGGTTTAGCTGAAAGGCGATCTTGACACCGCCTGAGGGCGAAACAATGTCCGCCCACTCGCCCTGCTCGCCGTAATGCCGCCGCCAGCCCAGCATGCGCAGGTAAAAATCGGACAGAGCCTGCACATCCGGGCACTCCAAAACCACCGCGTCCAGGGGAATGGAGAAGAAACCCTGCGTAGGTTCCATTGGCATTTGAAGCGCCTCCCACTGTTTGTTTGGTACGGGAGCAAAGCGCAGCCCCATGCCGCGCGCCCCTGATCCGGACTGCCGCTTCCGCCGCGATGGAGGCCGCCGACTCCCTGTGACCTGATTATACCATCTTCGCGCCGCAGATTCTTTGTTACAGGGAAGAAAACTTGCCTGCGGTACGTTTTTCCTATGGCTGCGTTTGGTTGCCCTTTGCACCATCCTGTGGTAAGATAGGCGGGATGTTACAGCCATTTTCTGCCTGCAAAATTGGTTTTCCGCACAGGAAAACCTGCTGGAGGAGGCCATCGTGTTTACCCGTAAAAAAACCGTCTGGCTCTACCTTGCGCCCGGGCTGCTGGGACTGCTCGCCTTTTATTTTGTCCCGTTTTTCTGGGGCGTGTGGTTCAGCCTGACCGACGGCACCATCGACAACAAATTCGTTGGGTTTCAAAACTATTTGGATGTATGGCAAAACGAGATTTTTCAGCTGGGGCTTAAAAACACGCTGGAGCTTTCCGTGTTGTGCGCGCCGGTGATTTTTGTGCTTTCCTTTCTGCTGGCGAGTATGCTTCGCAAACGCGTGACCGGCGACGGCTTTTTCCGCAACGCCCTGCTGATGCCCTACCTGATGCCCAGCTCGGCTATGCTCATCATCTGGCTGCTGATGTTCGATTACGGCGGGGTGGTCAACCGCTTTGTGGTGGCGCTCGGTTTTGGCCGGGTGTTCTGGCTGGAAGGCGCGCAACTGCGCGTGCCCATTGTGCTGCTTTATATTTGGAAAAACCTCGGCTTCAGCGTGGTCATTTTTACGGCGGCGCTGCAAGCTGTGCCTGAATCGCTTTACGAATACGCGGCGTTGGAAGGCGCGGGCTTTTTCCGGCGGCAGTTTTCCATCACGCTGCCTCAAATTTTGCCCACGGCGTTTCTGGTGTTTGTGCTGGCGATGGTCAACGCTTTCAAAATCTTCAAGGAAGTCTATGTAATCGGCGGGGCCTATCCGGACGAAAGCGTCTACACCCTTCAGCATTATATGAACAACAAATTCTCCAAGCTCGATTATCAGGATGTAACCACCGCCGCGTACAGCTTCGCGGTGATCGTGATCCTGCTGTTCCTGATTCTGTACCGCACAAAATCTGTACGCCAGGGGGATACCGCCGCATGACCGAGATAAACGCCGTGACCGCCGCTGTGCGCGGCGAAGTGATCCCGCCCATCGCAGGGCCGGACCCGACGCTGGAGTACGGTTTTACGCCGGAACCTGTGCCCCAGCCGACCAAACCGATTCAGTTTCTGGACATTCCCGGCCGCAACCGCAACCGGCGCAAAACGCGGGCGCACCGCGCCATGCGGGCTTTCCGCCACAGCCGGCCGCTGGCGGTGCTTTTGCTGGGGCTGATCGCGGCGCTGATGCTGTTGCCCATCGTGTTCACCTTCCTCTACTCGTTTTTTCCCAAGGGGGAAATCAGCGCCTATCTGGGCCTGCGAAACCGCTACGACGATACCAAATGGCTGGATGTGCTCTTTTCGCCCACGGTGGTCAGCCTCCGGCAGTATTACACCATCCTGATTGAGGAGCCGCAATACCTGAACCTGTTTGTGAACAGCGCCCTGTACGGCGCGGCCATCCTGCTGGGGCAGGCGCTTGTGATCCCCATGACGGCCTACGCGCTCAGCCGGTTTGCCTTCAAGGGGAGGGATACGCTGTTTTTTCTGGTGCTGATGCTGATGCTGCTGCCCTTTCAGGTAACCATGGCGCCCAGCGTGATGACGTTGCGAGCCTTGGGGCTGCTCAACACCGTGTGGGCCATTATCCTGCCGATGATCTTTTCCCCGTTCTACATCTTTCTGCTGCGGCAGTTTATGATCGGCATCCCAAACGAGATCATTGAAGCCGGGCAGATGGACGGCGCGGGCACAATGCGCACGTTTGTGCACGTTGTGCTGCCGGTGTGCCGGCCGATCCTGGGGGCCGCGGCGGCGCTTTCCTTCGCGGACTGCTGGAACCTGGTGGAACAGCCGCTGGTGTACCTGACGGACGCAAACCTGCAACCGTTGAGCGTCATGTTCAACCAGATGAACGAGGACAGCGCGGCTGTCGCGTTTGCAGGCGCGGCGCTGTACCTGCTGCCGATGCTGCTGGTCTATATCTATTTTCAGGATGACATTCTCCTGGGCGTACAGCTCAGCGAATTGAAATAACGTCGATCACGGGAGGCCGACCATATGACCAAAAAGGGCAAGGCGCTCAAGGGACTGCTGATCCTCGCGCTGATCGTGGCGCTGTGCATGTACTTTTCCAAAACCATCCAAACCATCACCACGCCCAAGGTGAAGCTGGTGCAGGCGACCACCGGGCGGATTGAACAGAAAATCTCGGTCAGCGCGTCGCCGTATTTTCCGGTCAAAACCGAGGTGACCCTCAACAAGGCCGTGGACTACCCCATCACGGTGGATAAGGTGTACGTAAGCCCGGGCCTTTACGTGGAAGCGGGGGACACGCTTTTTACCGCCAGCGTGAACGATTACGATACCAAGGAGAAGGACCTGCGCGATAAATACACGGAGAGCGCTCAAAAGCTGATTGATCTGGACATTGCCAACCGCAAATCCAGCAAGCAGAGCCAGCGCAACGACCTGTACGATACCATGCTGGACGCTCAGGACGCCCTGACCACCGCCGAAAGCGACGCGCGCCTCGCCGCCGCCGCCGAAGGGATCGACCTGACCTTCGATCAGGAAACATGGGCGGCCATCGCGCGGCAAAAGAACGCCAGCGACAACGTGATGGGCACGATCGCTAAGGCGGCCACGGCCAAGGAAACCTTCAACACCGCGCGCGACGCGTTTTATCAAAGCTACGAAAACGCCAAGCTCAAGGTTACGGACGCGGTTTTTAAGTATATCAACGACCGCAACGCGATCATCAAGGATATGCACGATTACAGCAACGATATGGTCAAGCTTCTGGAAGCCAAGCAGACCTTTGCCACCGTCAAGGCGGACAGCGCCGGCTATATCGTGGCTATGGATGTGAAGGAAAACTCCACCTACGACGGCAAGCTTTCCGCCTATACCATCGCCAAAAAAGAGGACGTGCCCGTGCTGCGCGCGGACATTACCGACCTGAAAAAAGAAGTAACCGAAGGCGCGAAGGTCGAGGTGGAAGGCGATTATGACACCTTCAAAACCAAGGTGACCGGCGTGGTGGACGATACCGACGGTCGCAAGTATGCCGAAATGGAGCTGACGGACGATATTTTGAAAAATGCCGGCGGCATGTCCAAGCTTATCAGCAGCGGCTCGGTGGACGCAAATATTGTGTTCCGCTCCAAAAAGAACGCGACCCTCATCCCGGCCAGCGCGCTGCGCAGCGAAGGCGAAGGGAACGATTATATCTTCGTGGTGGATTATTCGGGCGGCGGGTTCCTCTCCAGCGGCGGCATGGTAGCCAAAAAAACAACCGTTACCGTGATCGACCGCGGGGACAAGGCCGTGAGCATACAGGAGGATTTGGGTTATCAGCAGATCATTGAGCGCGCCGACCGCACCGTGGAGGACGGAAAGCCTGTGATGGAGTATGTGGAATAAGGGAGATATGCCATGCATGCCATATTGAAACGCAACCGGCTCAGGGCGGCGGGCGTGGCGCTGCTTTTATCGCTGGCGCTTGCGGGGTATGCGCTGTATTCGCTGAGCGCGATTCCCGGGCACTTTCAGTTTCTCTGGCCCGCGCCCGCGCCGAGCGCTTCCAGCGCCGGCAGCAATTCGGACGCAACCGATACGCAAACCGCCGACGATACCAATGCCAACGCGACCACGCTCACGAACGACGGCTTGCGTCAGGCGCGGCTGGGGATGGACGCTTTGAACGAGCAGCTGGACGGCGCTTGCCAGCCCGCGTCGCTGTACGCCGTGGCGGACGGGGCTTCGGTGATTGCCAAAATGGATAACGCCACCGCTGTAACCGCGCGGCTGGAAGCGATTGACGAGCTGGCCTATACCGTTAAACCGCTGACGCTCAAATCCGGCCGCCTGATTTACGCGGAGGAATTGCAGCGCGGCGACCGCGTCGCCATGGTGGATGAAAAGCTGGCCGTGGCGCTGTTTAACTATGCCGAGCCGCTGGACCGTTACCTCCTGCTGGGGGATGAAAAATACCGCATTGTGGGCATCCTCAACGATTGGAAGCGCGTGGGCGACCGGCAGGAGTATACGCTGTATGTGCCTTACCGCGCCGCCGAAAACAGCGCGCAGACGATGACCGCCCTGTGCGTGGAAACCGTACCGCTGCCAAACGCGGGCGGGTGGGGCGCGTTTGAAACCGCGACCGCGAGCCTGAGCGCGTCGGGCACCTGCGTGAGTTTAGCCAAGGAAACCATGAACGCGTCGCTGCCTTTTCGGGTGGTAGGCTGCGCTTTTGGGCTGATCGCCATCTTGTTTGCCCTGAGGGTGCTGAACGCGAGGGCTTCGGCGATGTATGCGGATTACCGCATGCGGCTTCGGGAACAGTACGCGATGCGGCTGTTGCCCCGCTTTGGCTGGCGCGCGGCGTTGCTGTGCCTTGGCTATGCGGCGTGCGCCTTTTTATTCGCCCAGCTGTTTGTGCTGTTTGTGGAGCCGGTGTACACCTTTCCGGAGTGGATTCCCGCCGTGCTGGTGGAACCCAAGGATATTTCCACCGTGTTTTGGAACGTGTGGCAAAAGCAGGCGGCGGTGCTGGAACTGCGCAGCCCGGAGCTTGTGCGCATCCGCTTTTTCCGCAGCGTCATGGGTTGGGCCTGCGGCGGCGTCGCCCTGTCTGGCGGCATCCTGTGGGCGCGGCTCAGCGACAGTCTGCGCTGGCTGACCGAACGGCCCGGCGTGGAGCGGGAACCGCAAACCCCGGCGAACCTCCCCTCCTGCGAATAGGGACCGGCGATGGGGGAGCGAATGACCCCCTCGTTGCGGAAAAAACCGATGCGAGGGCGCAAACGACGCGCCATCCATCGTCTTGCCGTGACGAACGCCGTGTCGAGGGCGCAAGTGAAGCATTCCTACCTCTTGCCGCAACAGACGGCGGGTCGAGGGCACAAACCGAGCTATGCCCAATCCCAGGCCGTAGCGAAAACCGGTGCGAGGGCGCAAACCCCTGACAGCGTGCAGTGGTTATGCACCCGACAGGCTTGGGCGACCCCGACCGTAACGCCACGCGCTAACCCTGCAAGCGGGCGAACCGCCTGAAAAGCTGCCGCCGCCAAAGCGAACTGAGCCTGCAAGCCACGCCGCATTGTGCCTTGGGCAACCGTGACGCTCACGTTGAACGGGTTGCCCGATAAGCCCTTTGGCGAGCAAAGGGTTTTGCCCGTTGACTTATAAAAGCTTTGCCCTTGACCCCTTTTCGCCGCGGCGAGGGTTTTCAGAAGCCGAGGCCCGAAGGGCCACGGGATGGGTGGCAAAGATTGACGGCAAACCGGTTCCGTGGTATGATACCTTCTGTGCGGTGGGCATGGTGGAATGGCAGACACAAAGGACTTAAAATCCTTCGCTCCGGCGTGCGGGTTCAAGTCCCGCTGCCCGCACCACAGGCGAGGGCTGCCCTGCGGGGCGGCTTTCCTTTTTTTTCGGGGGCTTTTAGCACGGGCCTTCACGGATTGCCGTAAAGCCGGGCGTTGCTGAGGAACGCCGGGCTGATCCCCATTCGAGCATCATCCTGTGGCCGCAGAATGCGTTCCCTGCCCTGCCGCAGGCGGCGCGTTTGCAGGGCGTTAGCCGGTACTGCGCGCGCCTCTTGAGGCAACGCGATTTCAGGTGCGTTCCGCCGGTACGGATGGGCGGACAGACTCTACTGCGGCGACCGGTTTCCACCCGGGCTTCAGGTTTTATCGGCAAAGGAGCATGTGTGCAATGTGGGTGCTTTTTGCTTTTGGCTCGGCCCTGTTTGCCGGGCTGACGGCCATTCTGGCCAAAATAGGGATCCGGAACACGGATAGCGATGTGGCGACGGCGCTGCGAACGATTGTCGTTTTGCTGTTTTCGTGGCTGATGGCGTGGATCACGGGCAGCATCGGCGGGCTTGGGGCGGTAGACGCGCACACATGGCTGTTTTTGGTGCTCAGCGGCCTGGCGACAGGCGGCTCCTGGCTTTGCTATTTTCGCGCGCTTCAATTGGGGGACATCAATAAAGTAACGCCGATCGACAAATCCTCCACTGTGCTCACAATGCTGCTGGCTTTCCTGCTTTTGGGCGAGGCGCTTACGCCGCTCAAAGGCGTGGCGATGGCGTTGATCGGTCTGGGCGCGTTTTTGATGGTGCAGCGCAAGCCCGCGCCGGCGGCGGGGAACGCCGCGGAAGCGCCGGCCAACGGCAAACGCCCGGCGTGGCTGCTCTATGCGTTGGGTTCCGCCATTTTTGCGAGCCTGACCAGCATTCTGGGCAAAATCGGCATTGAAAATGTGAACTCGACCCTTGGCACGGCCATCCGCACCGCCGTGGTGCTGGGGCTGGCGTGGGCGATTGTGTTTGCGCGTGGCAAGCAGCATGCGGTCGCCACGCTGGACCGCAGAAGTTACCTGTTTTTGGCGCTGAGCGGGATTGCGACGGGTGGCTCGTGGCTGTGCTACTATCGGGCGTTGCAGCTTGGGCCTGCCAGCGTGGTGGTGCCGATTGACAAGCTGAGCATTTTGGTCAGCATCGCGTTTTCCCGCATTGTATTTGGCGAAAGGCTCACGGCGCGCGCCGGGGTGGGCCTGTTTTTGCTGGTTGCGGGCACGCTGGCGCTTCTGTTATAACGGCAAGCGGGCCTTGGCGTTCACCGTGTCCCCGGTATGCCGCGCCGGGGCCGAAAGGTTTGCGCACGCACAGGAGAACGGCTTGCCTGCGCAGAACCCATTGCAGACCGGCTTACCCTACACGGAAGGAGGGATCGCATGCCGCCGCTTGTTAGCATTTGCTGTGTGACCTACAACCATGCCGCCACCATTGCCGGGGCGCTGGAAAGCTTTCTGGCCCAGCGGGCGGATGTGCCCATCGAAATTCTGGTGCATGACGACGCTTCCACCGACGGCACGGAGGCGATCCTCCGCCGGTACGCCGCGCAATACCCGGATACGGTCTTTCCCCTGTTTGAAACGGAAAACCAATACCGCAAGGGTACGGCGATGGACGCGACGTTCAACTTTCCCCGCGCGCGCGGCGAGTACATCGCGCTGTGCGAAGGGGATGACGAATGGACGGACCCGCACAAGCTGCAAAAACAGATCGAGTGCATAAAGGCCCATCCGGGGGCAACCTTCTGCTTCACCAACGGCACGGTGCGCGACATGAGCGGAGCCGCGCCCGACCGGGCGTTTGTGCCGTACTACCCGGAGGAAGCGGCTTATTACATCCCCCGGACGCGAACCCTGAATTTGGAGGAGATCGCGCGGCTTACGTTTATCCCGACCGCGTCGTTCCTGTTTCCGCGCAGCGCTCTGGAGAGCATTCCGCGGGAATGGCTGCTGTCGCCCTGCCCAAACGGCGATTTGCGGCTGAAGCTGTTGCTGACCGGCGCGGGCGAAGCCGTGTACCTGCACGCGTTTACCTGCCTGTACCGGTTAAACGCCGCCAGCTCTGCCATGGCGGGGTGGGGCGCGGAAGCCGCGCAGAAAACCCGCCTGCGTTGCGAGCAAACGTTGCGGATGCTTCAATCAGTCGATTGTTTTACGCAGGGCCGGTGGCGCGCCGCCCTGCAAACGCTGGCGGACGCGCAGTACCGGGTGCTGTGGGAAGCCGCGCCCTCGTTTGGGCTGTTGCGGCAGCCCGAGGCCCGGCGCGCCTTTGGGAAGCTTCCGCTTGCCCGGCGGTTGAAATGCCTGCTCAAAGCCGCGCTTCCCGAAAGCGCTTTTTACAAGGTGAAACGCCTGCTGCGCCGCGCCTGACCCCCCAACAGCTGCCAACGGGCGGGCAACGCCCATCCGGCGATGCCATGGGCGCCATGCGCCAAACCATAGCCGTCCGCTTGGTATAACCGCTTGCGGACAAACCGATGGGAGCGGCGCGCACCCTACAACAGAGAGAAGGTCAACCCGTATGCGAATCAATGTGGCCCGAAGCTCCATGCCGCCCTTTGAGGAGTACTGTGAAGAAATTCGCGGCCTTTGGGACAGCCATTGGCTGACCAACAACGGCGAAAAGGCCCTTGCGCTGGAAGCCGCCCTCGGCCGGCTTCTGGATGTGCAAAACGTGGTGCTGTTTTCCAACGGCCATCTTGCGCTGGAAGCCGCCATCCGCGCCATGGGGCTGAGCGGCGAGGTGATTACCACCCCGTTCACGTTTGCCTCCACAACGCACGCGCTGGTCCGCTGCGGCTGTACGCCCGTGTTTGCGGATATCCGCCCCGGCGATTACACCCTGAACCCGGCGCTTTTGGAGGCGCATATTACCGAACGCACCACCGCCATCGTGCCTGTGCACGTGTACGGCAACTACTGCGATGTGGACGCGATTCAGACCATCGCCGACCGGCATGGGCTAAAGGTGCTTTATGACGCGGCGCACGCCTTTGGCGCAACCTGCCGTGGTAAAAGCGCCGCCGCCTTTGGGGACGCGGCCATGTTCAGCTTTCATGCCACCAAGGTTTTCCACACCGTGGAGGGCGGCGCGGTCGTTTGCCGCGACCCCGCGCTGGCCGAAGCGCTCAAGCTGGAGCGCAACTTTGGCATCACCGGCCCGGAAACGACCGTATCCGTGGGCGGCAATGCCAAAATGAACGAGTTTCAGGCGGCCATGGGGTTATGCAATCTGCGGCATCTGGAACAGGAGATGGGAAAGCGCCGCGCCGTTTGCGCCGCCTATCGCAGGCGACTGACGGGCGTGCCCGGCATCACCCTGTGCGCGGAGCGCGAGGGGGATAACGCCTCCTACTTCCCGGTTGTGTTCGACGGCTTCAGCAAAACCCGCGACGAGGTGTTCGCGGCCCTGGCCGCGCAGAATATTTACGCGCGCAAGTATTTTTACCCCATTACGCCCGCGTTTGAATGTTACGCCGGACGGTTTGACCCCAACGCGACCCCCGTGGCGAAAGCCCTGAGCGAGCGCGTGCTCACCCTGCCCCTATACGCCGATCTGGCAATTGCGGATGTGGAACGCATCTGCGATCTTGTGCTGGGCGAATAGCTGTGTGGGGCGCGCTCCGTGCCCGTATCGGGCGACCGGAGGCCGGGGACGCTTCCGCTGATGCGTTTGCGCAGGCACGTCGCTGAACGCAGCCCCGCTTGCGCCTGAACCGCCGCTACGCGTTTTGGTTGTAACGCGTTACCGGCCCGGTGAGCGCAATCCCCCGCGCGCCGTCGCGGCCCAACAGGCCCAGCGGCATTCGACCGTCCACACCGGACCGCACCAACCCCTTACAAAGCAAAGGAGAAAGCATTTGAGCGAAACCAAAAAACGAACGGCGGGTAAGTCCTTCCTGTTCAAGTTTGCGGAAAGCGTAGGCACGCAGGGCATCTCCTTCCTGGTGGGCATTGTGCTGGCCCGCCTTTTGGCCCCCGAGGATTACGGGGTGCTGACCCTGTTGATGGTTTTTGTGAACATTTCCCGCGTGTTTGTGCAAAGCGGGCTGAACACCGCGCTGATCCAACGGCTGGAAGTGGATGAAACCGATCTGTCCAGCGTGTTCTATCTGAGCCTGGGCATCGCGGGCGGGTGCTATGGCATCCTCTGGTTTGCCGCGCCGGCCATCGCGGCCGGGTATGCCCAGCCGGAGCTGACCGCGCTGTTGCGCGTGCTTGCGCTGGTGCTGCTGCCCGGCGCGCTCAACTCCGTGCAGCAGGCCGTGATTGCGCGCCGTATGGCTTTCCACAAGCTGATGGTGGCCAGCATCGTTGCCAACCTGATTTCCGGCGCGGTGGGTATTTCCATGGCGTTTGCCGGCATGGGCGCGTGGGCGATGATTGGCCAGCAGCTGGCCAATCAGCTGGCGCTCTGCATGATTTTGCTGATTACGGTGGATTGGCGGCCCCGGCTGTTGTATTCCTGGCAAAGGGTAAAGACGCTGTTTTCGTTTGGCTGGAAATTGCTGCTTTCCAGCCTGATTGAAACGGTCTATGACAATTTGCGGCCGCTGATTATCGGCAAGCAGTTCAGCAAGGATCAGCTTGGGTTTTATAACCGGGGCAGGCTGTTTCCCGAAACCCTGATGAACAGCGTCAACGGTTCCATTCAGAGCGTGATGCTGCCGCTGTTTGCTGGCGAGCAGGAACGGCGCGAGCTGTTGAAAACCATGATGCGGCGCACGATCATGGTTTCCTCCTATCTGGTGTTTCCGCTGATGGCAGGGCTGGCGCTGGTGGCCCGGCCTCTGGTGAGCCTGTTGCTGACCGATAAGTGGCTGCCTTGCGTGCCGTTCATCTGGATCTGCTGTGCGGATTTTGCGTTTTATCCCGTGCATACCACCAATTTGCAGGCGATTAACGCGCTGGGGCGCAGCGATGTGTTTTTGAAGCTGGAAATTATCAAAAAGGCGTATGGGCTTGTGATTTTGGCTATTACGATGTTTTGCTTTCACAGCGTGCAGGTGATTGCGGCGGGCAGCGTTCTGAGCACGCTGATCGCAACCTTTGTGAACGCCGCGCCCAATAAGCGGCTGCTGCATTACCGCTATCTGGAGCAGGTGAAGGATTTGCTGCCCTCACTGTGGCTTACGGCCGTCATGGGCGTTACGGTGTGGGCGGCCGGGCAACTGCCGCTGGGCAATTTGCCGCTGCTGCTGGTGCAAACAGCCGTGGGGGTTGCGGTGTACGCGGGGCTTTCCCTAGCGGTGAAGCCGGAAGCCTACACCGCCATGCTGGACATGGTTAAAGCCCTGCGCAACCGAGCATAGGAGATATCTAAGCCCCCGCCGCAGCGGAACCGGGACAAGGGCGGAAGCCCTTGTCAGGGTGCAGGGGCGAAGCCTCTGCCGGGGTTTGGGGCGGAGCACCAAGCCCAACGCCACAGCGTGAAGCTCACAAGCGAGCGAACAGCCCGAAGGGCTATGAGGTGAGCGGCCACAGCGCATGACATGGGTCCATACAAGCTCATCCCCCGCCGCAGCGGAACCGGGTCAAGGGCGAAAGCCCTTGTCAGGGCGCAGGGGCGAAGCCACTGCCGGGGTTTGGGACGGAGCCTCAGACCAATGCCACAGCGTTCAAAACCAAAGCGAGCGAACAGCCCGAAGGGCTATGAGGTGAGCGGTCACAGCGCATGAAATGGGTTCGATACAAGCTCACCCCCGCCGCAGCGGAACCGGGTTAAAAGCGGAAGCCCTTGTCGGTTTGCGGAGGCGAATCCCCCGCAAACACCGCGTACGCGCGCGGCCATTTGACTAAGCATCAATCTATCATTCCTGTAAGGAGGAAAACGCATGCACACGGTTCTGGTAACGGCTATCGGATCCGCGTCCGCAAACGCTGTACGGCTGAGTTTGCAGGGGGCCGGCCATCGGGTGATCGGCTGCGATATTTACCCCATGGCATGGAATGTGACCGCAGGCGATGTGGACGTGTTTTTGAACGTCCCGCTCGCTTCGGACGCCGAAGCCTACGCAAATGCCCTGTTGGCCGCGGTGCGCAGGCACCGTGTGGATTTAGTGATTCCGCTAACGGATGTGGAGGTGGATGTGCTATCCACCCGTAAGGAAGCGTTTGCCGCCGAAGGCGCGACGGTCTGCTGCCCGGACGCGGCGGTGGCCGACCTGTGCCGCGATAAGCTCCGGATGGCCAAAGAGCTGGGCGAAGCCGGCGTATGCCGCGTGATCCCCACCTACACGCCGGATACGCTGCCGCCGGATACGCCCTTCCCGCTGATCCTGAAGCCCGTGCGCGGGCGCAGCAGCCAGGCGCAGGCGGTGGCGCGCACGCAGGAGCAGCTGATGCAAACCTTGCGCCTGAGGGATGATTACATCCTCCAGCCCTACCTGACAGGGGATATTTACACGGTGGATTGCGCCCGGGACGCGTTTGGCGCCGCCGTAACCCTGACCCGGCGGGAAAGACTGCGCACAGTCAATGGGCTTGGCACGGCGGTGGAAATCTGTCCCAATCACGAGCTGGACGCGGTGTGCAAGCGCATCCTTGCGTGCGCAAACCTTGTGGGCGTAGTGAACATGGAATTTATCGCGCATGGGGAGGAATACTTCTTTTTAGAGGTGAACCCCCGGTTTTCCGGCGGCGTGGGGTTTAGCGCGCTGGCGGGATATGATTTTACGCAGGCTATGCTTCGCTGCCATACGGGGCTTCCGCTGCTCCCGCCGCCTGCATTCCGGCCCATGATGCTTGCGCAGCGGTATGAAATGCGCGTAACCTCAGAGGCGTAATCGCCGCAGAAATCGCGCTCCGGGCGGCGCGGGCGTTGGGCGCGTGGCAGGCGGTGGACGCGGGTGGCAGGGCGGCTGATGGAAAGCTGCCGCTCATCCGGCGCATAGGCCGTATTTTCACAGGGTTTATGTCAAAATGATTGCATTTTCACGCTGTTTCGGGTATCATGAAGCAGTGTTTCATAGGAAACGCATTTTTTACAAGGAAAGAATGATGACGATGAGCGACTACATCCTCAGTTGCTGCTCTACGGCGGATTTGTCTGTCGAACATTTTCGGGAGCGGGATATTCACTTTATCTGCTTTCACTACATCCTCGACGGGGTGCAGTTGCCCGACGATCTGGGGCAAAGCATGCCCTTTGAGGAGTTTTACCGCAAAATGGCGGACGGCGCCGAAACCAGCACCTCGCAGGTGAACTCCGAGGAGTTTGAGGCGTATTTTACCCAGTTTTTAGAGGCCGGCAAGGATATTATCCACGTCACGCTCTCCTCGGGGATTTCCGGCGTCATCAATTCCGCAACCATTGCCAAGGAAACGCTTGCCGCGAAATTTCCGGACCGGAAAATCTACATTGTGGATTCGCTGGGCGCATCGTCCGGCTATGGGCTGCTGATGGACAAGCTGGCCGACCTGCGGGATTCGGGCATGGGCGTGGATGAACTGCATCAGTGGGTCGAGGCGCATAAGCTGGAAATGCACCATTGGTTTTTTTCCACCGACCTCAGCTTTTACATCAAAGGCGGCCGCATTTCCAAAACGGCCGGCATGTTTGGCAAGCTGCTCAACATCTGCCCCTTGCTGAACATGGACAATCAGGGGCGGCTGATACCGCGGGCCAAGGTTCGCACCAAGCACAAGGTCATCAAGGAAATTGTGAACCGGATGGTTGAAAACGCCGTGGATGGCGTGGATTATTCCGGCAAATGCTATATTTCCCAATCGGCTTGCGTGGAGGATGCAAAGGCGGTCGCTTCGCTGGTGGAGGCGAGCTTTCCCCACCTGAACGGCAAGGTAATCATCAACTATGTGGGCACCACCATTGGCAGCCATACGGGGCCCGGGACGGTTGCGCTGTTTTTCTGGGGCGGCAGGCGGGTTGACTGATGCGGCAACGGAACCAATAATTTGCAGGCATAGGAACGTATGATATTCAACCGGGCTTTGCGGATTTCGCAAAGCCCGGTTTGACTGTATCAAGCTTTCCGCCGCGGCGGAGACGGGTCAAGGGGCTAGCTTTTAACGCGGTTCCGTTGCGGCGGGGCTACATTGCCTGCAATGCGCTACTGCCGCTCGCCTCATAGCCCTGCGGGCTGTTCGCTCGCTTGTTAGTTTCACGCTGCGGCGTTAGGCTTGGGGTTCCGCCCCAAACCCCGGCATGGGCTTCGCCCCTGCACCCTGACAAGGGCTTCGCCCTTGACCCATTTTCGCTGCGGCGAGGGTTTGCTTGTTGTCAAATTGATACAAGCTGTTTTTACCGCTCGCCTCATAGCCCTGCGGGCTGTTCGCTCGCTGGTTGGTTTCACGCCGCGGCGTTAGGCTTGGGGTTCCGCCCCAAACCCCGGCAAGGGGCTTCGCCCCTGCACCCTGACAAGAGCTTCGCCCTTGACCCGGTTTCGCTGCGGCGAGGGTTGGGCTGCGCCTAGCCTACTTCATTAGCTTCACAAGCACCGCTTTTTGGGCGTGCAGACGGTTTTCCGCTTCTTCGAAAATTTCGTCAGCATGGGCTTCAAGCACCTTTTCGGTGATTTCCTCCTCGCGGTGGGCGGGCAGGCAGTGCTGCACCATCGCGTCCTTTTTGGCAACGGCCATCAGCGCGTCATTAACCTGATAGCTCGCAAACGCTTTCCTGCGCTGCTCAATTTCGCCTTCCTCGCCCATGCTGGCCCATACGTCGGTGTAGATCACATCGGCATCCTTCGCCAGCGCGAAAATATCCTCGCCGCACTCAAAGGAACCGTTCTCCTTGGCCCACGCCATAATGGCCGCATCGGGCCGATACGCGTCGGGGCAAGCGACCGCGACGCTCATGCCCACCTTGATGCCGCCTACAATCAGGCTGTTGGCCATGTTGTTGCCATCGCCGATGAAGCACAGCTTCAGACCCTTAAAGCTCCCTTTGCGCTCACGGATGGTCATCAGATCCGCCAGCACCTGGCAGGGATGGGCGTAATCGGTCAGGCCGTTAATGATGGGGATGCTGCCGTACTTCGCCAGGTCCTCCACCTCCTGCTGCGCAAAGGTGCGGATCATGATCCCGTCCAAATAGCGGCTCAGCACGCGCGCGGTATCCTGAATCGGCTCGCCGCGGCCAATCTGCAAATCCCGGCTGCTTAGAAACAGCGCGTTGCCCCCAAGCTGGTACATGCCCACCTCAAAGGATACGCGGGTGCGTGTGCTGGATTTCTGGAAGATCATCCCCAGCGTTTTGCCCGCCAGTATGGGGTGGCTGATGCCGTGCTTATGCTCATATTTGAGTTGATCGGCCAGGTTCAGGATGCCCATGATCTGCTCGGTGGTCAGGTCCCCCAGCTTCAGCAGGTGTTTCATCGGTTCGCTCATTTGGCAAGCTCCTCCTTGATAATCTCCACGGCCGCTTCCAGCTCGTCCCACGCGATGGTGAGCGGCGGCAGCAGGCGCAGTTTGTTCTTGGCGGTCAGGCACACCACGCCGCGCTTGAGCAGGGCGTTTACCAGTTCCTTGGGGTTCTTGTCGCTTTGCACGCCCAGCATCAGCCCCCGGCCGGAGACCCCCTGCACGTTTTCCAGCTCGGTCAGCTCCGCCGCGATGTATTTGCCCTTGCGCTTCACATCGGCCAGCAGCTCGTCGGTCAGCTGCTTTTGCACGGCCAGCGCCGCCGCCGCGCAGATGGGGTTGCCGCCAAAGGTGGAGCCGTGGCTGCCCGGGGTCAGGGTGTCGCGCGCTTTCTCCCCCATCAGGCAAACGCCCATCGGCAACCCGCCGGCCAGGCCCTTGGCCGTGGTGACCACATCCGGTAGCCAGTTGTAACGCTGGTAGCTGAACAGGGTTCCCGTGCGGCCGTTGCCGGTTTGCACCTCGTCCACCATCATCAGCACATCCCGCTCGGCGGTCATATCCCGCACGGCTTGCAGGTATTCCCGCGTCAGAGGCTCTACGCCGCCCTCGCCCTGCACGGTTTCCAACAGCACGGCGCACACGGGCTGGCCGTCCAGCACGGCTTTGAGCGCCGCCGTGTCGTTGGGCTCCACATAGGCAAAGCCTTCCGGGAACGGCCCAAAGGTGTGGTGAAACGTATCCTGCCCCGTCGCGGCCAGCGTCGCAAGCGTGCGGCCATGGAAGCTGTTCACCAGCGTAACCACAACCGGGCGCACATTTTCGCCGTGGCGGTCTGCGCTGTATTTGCGGGCAACCTTAATAGCGCACTCGTTAGCCTCCGCGCCGGAATTGCCGAAAAACGCGCGCTTCATGCCGCTGCGCTCGCACAGCAGCTGGGCCAGTTCCGCCTGCGGAGTGGTGTAGTACAGGTTGCTCACGTGGGATAACTGATGCGCCTGCTCGCACACCGCCTTTTCCCACGGCTCGTTGCCGTAGCCCAACACGCTTACCGCGATGCCGCTGCCCATATCGATGTATTTTTTGCCGGTTTCGTCAAACAGCGCGCTGCCTTCGCCGCGCACAAACGTAACGTCGAAACGCGCGTAGCTGTCGGCAATGTATTGGGTATACAAATCGGTTGTCTGGTTCATGGGGCGATTCCTCCTATACGGCGCCGGTCGGGTTGGCCGTTCAATGACTGGGCGCAGGTTACCCCTGCACAAACATGGTGCCGACGCCCTCGTCGGTCAGGCACTCAATCAGGATGGCGTGCGGCACACGCCCATCGATGATGAACACCCGGTGCACCCCCCGGCGGATGGCTTCGATGCAGCAATCCACCTTGGGGATCATGCCGCCGGAGATCACGCCTTCCCGGGTCAGTTCCGGCGCTTCGCTGGCCTTCACAACGCTGATTAAGGTGCTGTCGTCCTTCGGGTCGCGCAGGATGCCCCGGATATCCGTCATGCTGATAAAGCTTTCCGCCTTCAGCTCCGCCGCGATGCGGGCAGCCGCGGTATCGGCGTTGATGTTGTAAGCGTGACCCTCCGAATCGCACCCCACAGTGGAAATAACGGGGATGTAGCCTTTCTCCAGCACGTCCAGAATGGGCGTGGCGTTGATTTTGCTGATTTCGCCCACATAGCCGTGCACATCGTCCAGCTTAGTGACCTCGATCATTTGCCCGTCCATACCGCACAGGCCCATGGCCTTGCCGCCCACGGTCTGGATCAGGCTCACGAGGCTTTTGCCCACCTTGCCCGCCAGCACCATTTGCACCACATCGGCTGTTTCTTCATCCGTTACGCGCAGGCCATCGACAAACTCGCTTTTTTTGCCCAAACGCTTGAGCAGATCGCTGATCTCCGGCCCGCCGCCGTGCACCAGCACAACGCGAACCCCTACCAGCTGCAAAAGCAGCAGATCGCCCATGACGGCGCGCTTCAGTTCCTCATTGACCATGGCGTTGCCGCCGTATTTGATGACGACGATTTTTCCGTTATATTTCCGGATATATGGAAGCGCTTGAATCAGCACCTCCGCGCGTTCGTTAATGGTCATGGAACCGCTCCTTTCGCGCCTGAGAAACCGTGAAAATCAGGTTTGGGATTCGCGCTGGCGCGCCCCGCCGAGTTTGCGTTTCCGGCCGTTTGCCGCGCCATGCCCCGCGCGCCTATGGAGCGCGGCGTTTTCGGCTGCCGGTTGTTACGGAGAGCGCCGCGAGGGTCGGGGCTGCCAAGCCCTTTCAGGTGCGGTAATCGCCGTTGATTTTGACATAATCATACGTGAGGTCGCAACCCCAGGCAATCGCGCTTTCCTTGCCGCTGTTGAGCTGCACAGCCACGTCGATTTCATCCTCGGAAAGCACCTTTTTAGCCGCGCCCTCGTCAAACTGGACTCCGCTGCCTGCGGTGCACACCGGGATGATGCCCGCGCGGCTCACAAACTGCACGTCGATCTTTGCCACATCCACATCCGCGCCGCTGTAACCGATGGCGCAAAGCACGCGGCCCCAGTTGGCGTCCGAGCCAAAAATCGCCGCCTTCAGCAGGGTGGAGCAGATTACGCTTTTGGCCACCAGCTTGGCGGTGGGCGCGTCCTTTGCGCCGGTCACCGTGCAGGTTAATAGCTTGGTCGCGCCTTCGCCATCCTTGGCCATCATGCGGCACAGCCTGGCGCAAACCTTCAGCAGGGCGGCCCTGAACGTCTCATAGTCCGCGCCTGGGCCGGTGATTTCTCCGTTGCCCGCAAGGCCGTTGGCCAGCACGGTGACCATATCGTTGGTGGAGGTATCGCCATCGATGGAAAGCATGTTGAAGGTATCCTTCACCACGCCGTCCAGCGCGCTTTGCAGGCAGGCGGGCGTGATGGCCGTGTCGGTGGTGAGGAAGCACAGCATGGTGGCCATATTGGGATGGATCATCCCGCTGCCTTTGCTGATGCCGCCCACCCGGCAGGTTTTGCCGTTCAGCGGAAACTCCACCGCCACTTCCTTGGCCACCGTATCGGTGGTCATGATCGCCTCGGCCGCGTCCAGCCCGCCGTTGGGCCGCAATGCGGCCGCGAGCTTTGCCATGCCGGCGGTAAACGGGTCCAGCGTCATTTCCTGACCGATAACGCCCGTGGAGGCGACCACAACGTCCCCAGCAGGCACGCCGGTATGCTTTTCAACCAGCTCGCACATGCCGCGGGCGATTTCTTCCCCGTTGGCGTTGCAGGTGTTGGCGTTGCCGCTGTTGCAAATAATGGCCTGCGCATGCCCGTTGGCCACGTTCGCTTTGGTGACGGCGATCGGCGCGCCCTGCACCAGGTTGCGCGTATAGCAACAGGCGACCGCGCACGGCACGTCGCTCACAATCAGCGCGGTATCCCGCTTGGCGCGGTTTTTGCGGATGCCCAGATGCTCGCCGGAAGCCTGAAAGCCTTTTGCGGCCACCGCGCCGCCCTCAATAAACGGGAAAAGCTCGCCCATGGTTGATTCCTCCAACGTCGGCAATGCGACGGTCTTTCTGATTGGATTATCCGAGGGTCAGTCCCGTTTCGGCGGGCAGCCCCAACATGAGGTTCATGCACTGGATGGCCGCGCCGCTTGCGCCCTTGCCCAGATTGTCAAACCGGGCGCAGGCGATGCTTCGCTCATCGTTTCCGGTCAGGAACACCTGCATCGTGTCCAGCCCCGCCAGCGCGTTGGCTGCCAGATAGGGCTCGAAGTTGGCGTCCGCTACGGTAATCAGCGGCTGATCTTTAAAATGCGCGCGGTACAGCGCCGTTAAATCGCTGAGCGTCGGTGTGCCGGGCAGGCGCTTCAGGTGCAATGGCAGCGATACGATCATGCCGCTGTAGTAATCCCCCAATATCGGCTGAAACACCGGCGTTTCCGCCAGCCCGCACACATGGGTGATTTCCGGCAGATGCTTATGCGCCTGCGTAACGGCGTAGGGGCGGTGGCTTTTCAACCCGGCGTCGCGTTGCGGGTTTTCATACTCGGCAATCAGCTTCTTGCCGCCGCCGCTGTAACCGGTTAATGACGTTAAGGTGATTGGCGAATCCGCCGCGAGCACCCCCGCGTGGAGCAGCGGATACAGCAGCGCGATCGCGCCGCTGGCATGGCAGCCGGGCACCGCCACGCGGTTGGCTGATTTCACCGCCGCCTCATGCGCGCCGGACAGCTCCGGAAAGCCGTAGGCAAACCGCGCATCGGTGCGGAACGCCGTGCTGGTGTCCAGCACGCGCCCGGCCTGATCCCCCAGCAGATCGATCAGCTCGCGGCTGGCGTCGTCGGGCAGGCACAGGAAGGTGATATCCGCCTGTGCGGCCAGCTCCGCCTGCGCCTGCGGATTTTTGCGCTGCGCCTCGGGCAGGCTCACCAGCTCGATATCCGCCCGGGCGGAGAGCCGGTCCACAATCCGAAGCCCCGTGGTGCCGTTGCTGCCGTTGATGAAAACTTTCGTCATGCGTCAACCGTCCCTTTGTTTCACAATGGATACGCAGGCCGCCTCATGCGGTTACACATGAGGCGGCGGCTTGAAAACCCTTCCGGGCGCAGGCTCGTTGCTTTACTTCTTGCCCTGCAACTTTGCCTGCACCGCGATCGGCAGGCCGAACAGCGTGATGAAGCCGGCGGAGTTTTTCTGATCGTACACCTGATCCTGCCCAAAGGTGGCGATTTCCTCACTGTACAGGCTGTACGGGCTGGTGACGCCCGCGTTGATGACGTTGCCTTTGTAAAGCTTGAGGGTCACCTCGCCGGTCACATGCTCCTGCGTTTTGGTCACAAACGCGCTGAGCGCCTCGCGCAGCGGCGTAAACCATTGGCCGAAGTAGGTCAGCTCCGCAAAGCGGTTGGCGACCAGCTCCTTGTAATGCTGGGTATCCCGATCCAGGCAGAGGGTTTCCAGCACCTGATGCGCGCGGTACAGGAGGGTGCCGCCCGGCGTTTCATATACGCCGCGGCTCTTCATGCCCACCAGCCGGTTTTCCACCAGATCGACCAACCCCACGCCGTTGGCGCCGCCCAACTGGTTCAGCTTTTCTACCAGCGCCACGGGCGAAAGCTTTTCGCCGTCGACCGTTACGGGCACGCCCTTTTCAAAGGCGATTTTCACATAGGTCGGCTTGTCGGGGGCTTGCTCGGGGCTGACGCTCATTTCCAAAAAACCGGGCTTGGAATACTGCGGCTCGTTGGCCGGGTTTTCCAGATCCAGCCCCTCGTGGGAAAGGTGCCAGAGGTTCTTATCCTTGCTGTAATTGGTTTCGCGATTAATTTTCAGGGGGATGTTGTGGGCCTCGGCATAGTCGATTTCTTCATCGCGGCTTTTAATATCCCATTCACGCCACGGGGCGATGATGGCCATATCCGGCGCGAAAGCCTTGATGGTCACCTCGAACCGCACCTGATCGTTCCCCTTGCCGGTGCAGCCGTGAGCAATCGCGTCCGCGCCTTCCTGCAAGGCGATTTCCACAATGCGCTTGGCAATAATGGGCCGCGCGAAGCTGGTGCCGAGCAGGTATTCCCCTTCGTATACCGCGCCCGCCTGCATGGTGGGGTAGATGTAATCGGTGATGAACTCCTCTTTCAGGTCCTCCACATACAGCTTGCTGGCGCCGGTTTTCAGGGCTTTCGCCTCCAGCCCTTCCAGCTCGGTGCCCTGCCCCACGTCGCCCGAAACGGCGATGACCTCGCAATTGTTATAGTTTTCCTTCAGCCACGGTATGATGATGGAAGTATCAAGCCCGCCGGAATACGCGAGCACGACCTTCTTGATCTCTTGTTTGGACTTCACTGCCATGGTGGTTTCCTCCTTGAATATTTATGCACGTATTATGCAATATATGCAGCCGTTTGTCAAGCCTTTTTTCTGTGCTTTTTGGCAAATTTCAAGCCAATTCTCCTATCCTGTGGCGATATCGGTTCGGCATTGGCACAAAAAAGCTTTGCCGGTGTTGTTCTTTGGTAGGGAGGGACGTGGCAAAGCAGGAGCGCGCCCCTCCGGCGGCGCGGGGTGAATATGCGTACGGATATGCAAAAAACACGCGTCGGAGCGCGTTCCGTTTTTGGGCTGAAACGGATCGCACGCCGGGCCTTGGCGCAGCCCGCGTTTCCCGCCCACGAGCGGCAAGCGCGCAGCGCCTGCGCACACCCGAAGGAAGGCCGGTACGGCCATGCGCCGGAAAGCCCGGCGGAAGGGACGCAAAACGCGGCATCCCTGCGCCCGGAGAGTAGGCGCTTAGAAAAAGCAATAGCGACGCAAACCCGAAACGGCGGAGGCCGGCGCCGCCGCCAACCTCCGCCGTGGTGTGATCCGCCTGCCTGACGGTGATGGATGGCGGTCGCGCAACCCCTCGCGGCGGTTCCAACGCCGGCGCAGGTCGAATGGGGGAACGCCTGCGCCGGTTGGGAACGCTTACCGCACGATTTTTCGGGCTTCCATGTAATACCGCTTCTCGTGCGCCTCGCCCATGCTGAAGGTTTTACGGGGCAGGGAACCAAGCTTGGCCACGGCGGGGAACAGCTCGTGCTTGTCCATCGCGGGCAACAGGAACGCGACGGTGCGTACCCCCTGCGACAGGGCGCGCGCAGCCGCTTCGCCGTGCACATAATCCAGCGTTACGCCCGGGTGGGCGGGAATCCAGTCATCCAAAAACGCCTGCAAGGTGCCTACCGTAAGCGGATAGGGCGAACCGCACACGTTCAGGCGCACTTCCTTGCCCTCATAAACCACGTCGATGGATTGCCCCGGATCGTTGCAGGCCAGCAACCAGCCCTTCGCCTCCGCGTACGCTTCCAGCTCCGGCAGCAGATCGTCGCCGTCAAAACCGTACAGCACGCGGTGGATGGGTTCAAACACCAGCGCGCCGTCATGGATGTTTTCCAGCTCCACCATCGCAAAGCGCGCGGGGTGGGTTTCACGCTCCGCGGCGGTCAGCGTCGGTTTGACTTCTTCCCAATAGGCTTTGGCCGAAGCCAGACTGTGGTTGCCATCGCCAACGGCAAACAGCAGGTCCCCGGTCTTGTGATCGTCCAGCGCGCTCAACGCGGCAAACACCGCCTGAACTTCCGCGGGGTCAGTGACGGCGTAGCCGCGCAGATGCCCGCCATTCATCATCAGCGGAAAATCGTACAGCAGGGGAAGCTGTGCGCGGCGCTGGTAGAGGGGTTCCAGCACGGTTTCATGCGGATCGTCCATCAGCAGGATTACATGGCTCAGTTCCAGCGCCGCGCCGCGCCGCACGGCAAGCCTTGGCGGAATCCGCTCCTCAATGGTTCCTTCCGTTGCGCGCACGGGAGAATGGCTCCCGGCCCGATATTCATACCCTTCCAAGTCCAGCATGGCCACCAGCCCAAGGCGATCCCCGCTGCCGGTGCCGCGTTCGGTCAGGATCATCCCGTCGGCAACGCCCACCGAAAGCGTGCCGTTGTCCAGGTATGCGCGCATGGCGGCGTGAATTTGCGGCACGCGGGTCGCCGCCTGCGCCAGCTCCGTTTCCGGAAGGATGAGGCGGTACGCGCTTGGCTGTTGGCCTACCAGCGCTTCCACTTCCCGCCAGTATTCCGGCTGCGAGGTAAACTGATCGCACGCGACGCATGCCCATGCCGTGGGGTTGACTCCCGCTGCGGGCAGGTAAAGCTCACCGGTGTGGAGAAACAGATTTTTCATGGAACGACCCCCATTCTTTGAATTTTACGGTGAATTGTCGCCGGTCGGGCGCGCCCGCGCCGGCAGCGCAACAGAAAATGAAAATCCATTTTACTGGGTTAACGGCTGACGGGCACAAGCCCCTTGCGGGTTTGGCTTGACCACCCAACGCCCAACTTTGCCGCGCTCGGATCCGGCGGCGAGAACAGCCCACAAAGCCTTGGGCGTGCGTAACAGAACGATCTGCGTCAATCAAGCCTGCGCAACGGGCGCTGTGGCGTTGCGGTCGGCGGCGAGGGCATTTGGGTTTTGTCCTTCGCAAGGGGTTATACAGAATCTTTTACGCCGAGTCAGGGTTTAACCCGCCGCCCTGGCGTTTGGCGGTCGCGCGCCTGAGCTTGGGTTTACTGCTGCTGGATGTTCCCGTCCGTTTCCCCGTTGCGGAGCATGCGGCAGAGTATCACCAGGTTTTTGGTTTCGCTGCCATCGGCGAGGGTGGCCAGCGTCAGCAGCCGGTCGGAAGCCTTTACGCCCACGTTGATGGCATACAGGCTGCGCTGCTTCGCGTTTTCCACATAGCGGAGCATCTGCGCGTCGCTCTGGAAGGTTGGGTACCCGGCATAGTTGAAATAATCCGGCGAATTGGTCACGCTGTCCGCGCTTATGATGGCGAAAATCACGTACCGCGCCTGCTCGTACAGGGTGTTACAGGTAATCATTCCATGACTGGCAACAAAATTCCCCCCTGCCGTCGCATATTGTAACAGCGGTTGGAAAAGTTTTCCTTCAATGTTGGTTTGGCCGCGCAACAGCAGGTTTTCCGGCGGCTTTTTAAGCACGACGCTTTCGTCCACAAACACCGCGCCGGTGCTGCCGAAAACCCCGCGCGCATTATGCGTAAGGTAGAACGTGTTGTTCCGTTTCACAAAAACCTCGTCCAGCACGCCGTCGATGGTAATGCGGCCCATCACGTCCGGGTTTTCCTGCAACAGGGCCGTAAAATCATCACTGACGCTCAGCAGCGCGTTGTTGGGGTACTGGGTCAGCCGCGTGCGCGTAGCCGGGGTAGCGGTCGGCAATGCCGCCTGGAACGTGGTTTGGGTTACGCCGCCGTTATCCATGACGCCGATCAGCGGATCGTTCTGGTCGATACGCGGCGTGGCGGTAGGCGTTTGCGCGGGCGTCGCCGTGGCCGTGGGGGCGTAGGTTTGCCCCTGCGGCAGCAGTTCCACGCCGTTGCCGCTGTTTACATCCACGCCGGCCATGGCATAATAGTCCTCGCGGTATTTTTTCATTTCCTGTTCGTTACTCGCAAGGCTGAGCACAATCTTGCCCACCTCTACCATGCAAAAAATTACGGCCAGCGCGCAGGCGATCAGCAGCGCAACGCGGGTTGGGCTCATGGAGGCAAAGTTCAGCCATGGATGCCTGGGCGCGGGCTGCTGAGGCGTCGGCCTTGCCTGCCGGGGCTTTGGCGCGGGCGCGGCGGAGGGGTAGGGCGGCGGGTAGCCGCCCGGATTTTCCGGCGGCTCGCCCGAACCGTTTTCATAGGGGAGAATATTTTCTCCGGCGGCAGCTTCCTCCGGCAGGTTCGCGAAATAGCCCTCGCCGGTTTGCGCCGGATAGGGCGGGAATTGCGCGGTATCCATGCCCGATTCGGAATATGCCCTTGAAACGTTCCCGCCGGTTTCCGGCCCGGCCGGCGAAAGCCCGCCCCAAAAGGGGTATCGGTCGCTCGGCAGATAGGGCGTCGCGCCCTCAACCGGGTTGCTGAAGGGGTTGAGCGGCTCCTCAAAAGCGCTGCGTTCAAACATGCTCAAATCGCTGCTGCGCCACACCGCTGTGCTTTCAAGCGCTGCGGGTTCCGGCGCTTTCCAGCCCATGGCCGCCCAGGAATCAAACACGGGTTGCGCCATGGGCGGCAATTCCGCCAGTGATTCCGGCGGCAGTTGCTTTTCGCGCAGCCGATCCACCCGCCTGCCGCCTCGGCGGCCCGCGGCGCGATCCATGATCGGCTCGCCCGCCGTGGGTTCCTGCGTTTCCGCAGACGGTGCGGAAGTTTGCGGAAGGGCATTTTCCAATGCAGGCGACGGCGGGGTTGGCTGTCGGGCAGGATCGTCAAACGTGAAGGCGATTGGTTCGCCGCCATTTGCCGAGCCGGATGGTTCCTGACCTGCCTGTGGGGGAAATGGCGGCGTTTTCCGCCGCCTGACGGAAGCGTAAGCCGGCGCGACGGTACCGTCTGTCGCCAAGAAGGCGGGCATTTCCTGCGCGTCGGCTGCCAAAACCGGCGTTTGCGGTTCCCGGTTCGGTTTTTGCGCAGGCATGGCGATGCCGTAGGCTCCAAGCCCGTATCCGGCGCTCTGCGCGCCCATCCGGGCCGCCTCGTCCATCCGATTGGCAAACGCGAAGGGAAGCGGCGCGTTCAGACCCTCGCCGTAAATCTGCACGGCGGCCGCGGCCTGCACCGCCGCCATGTTGGCGTAGGCGGTATCAAACGGGATGGCGCCCGGCGCGTAGCCTGCGACGGACCGGGGCGCGGCTTCCGGGTAGGGATCGGTCAGCGTGCGCCTGAGAAAAGTTGGCGGTACGCTTTTTCCGTAGCCGATGGTTTCCTCCTCGTTAACCGGGAGGGGCTGAGGTTCTTCCAGAGAATATACCGTTTCTTCACGGCCATAATCATAATTACTGCCGGGAGACAGCTGCGCCTGCAGGCGTTTGCGGTGCACACGCGTGTTGCCTGTGATGCGGTTGCCCACGGTGATGGGCGCAAACAGGTTGGGCGCTTCGTTGCCCCTCGGAGGCTCCGCGTCCCTGGCAATGGCCGACGATGGCATGACGCGTTGGTCAGCATCCGATGCCATGGTCCCGACCTCCTGTGTACGGCACTCACCGTTCGTTGTGATGGATTGGGCCGGCATCCCCTTCGCCGGCTCGCAGGCGCTTAGCGCCCAGGGTAGAATTACAATATACAGCAGCTTGGGCGCTTTGTCAATTTGTGGCGATTTTTGGCAATGCCGTCAAAGCCTTTGCGGAAAACCTTTTGCGAATGTCGCCGCGTTTTTTGAGCCGATAGAATTTTTCATACTTGAAGTTTTGTGCGGAAATTGGTTCCATCTTTTGCGCTTGATTCCCAGAGCACCTTTGCGAATGTTACGCGCTCAACTTCACGCATCGTTCGACAATTATGCCCTTTGAGCCGCCGCATCGCTTGACATTCCCGCGCAGGTACGGCATAATGAACTTTGGTGTTTCCAAGACTGTACCCATGAAAGGAGTCGTCACCGTGGTAAGAGCAATTGTCGGCGCCAACTGGGGCGATGAAGGAAAAGGCAAAATCACAGACGTGCTTGCCGAGGACAGCGATGTTGTGGTGCGTTTTCAGGGCGGGGCGAACGCGGGCCATACGATTATCAACGATTTTGGCAAGTTTGCGCTGCATCTGCTGCCCTCCGGCGTTTTTCATACCCGGATTGCCAACATCATCGGCCCGGGCGTAGCGTTGGATATCGACAAGCTCCTCAAGGAGTATGACGATGTGGTCAGCCGCGGCGTGCCCCGGCCCACCCTGTACATCAGCGACCGCGCGCAGGTGATGATGCCCTACCACATTGACTTTGACCGTTTTGAGGAGGAGCGTCTGGGCAAGGCAAGCTTTGGCTCCACCAAAAGCGGCATCGCCCCTTTCTATGGCGATAAATATCTGAAAATTGGCATTCAGGTTTGCCAGCTGTATGATCCGCAACTGCTGCACAGCCGCCTTGTGAGCGTGGCAACGCAGAAAAACGCTCAGTTGGAGGCGCTGTACAACAAGCCCCCCATCGATGTGGAGGCGCTGTATCAAAAGCTGTTGGAACAAGCCGAGCGGATTCGCCCGATGGTGATCGATACCACCGTTTACCTGCACAAAGCCCTGAAAGAAAACAAAACCATCCTGCTGGAAGGTCAGTTGGGCAGCCTGCGCGATCCCGATCACGGCATCTACCCCTACACCACCTCCTCCTCGCCGCTGGCGGGGTACGGGGCGGTGGGCGCGGGTGTGCCGGCCAGCTCCATCACCAATGTGTACTGCGTTACCAAAGCCTACTCCAGCTGCGTAGGCGCGGGGCCTTTTACCACAGAGCTGTTCGGGGATGAGGCGGTCGAGCTTCGCAACCGCGGCGGCGATGCGGGCGAGTACGGCGCCACCACCGGCCGGCCCCGCCGCGTGGGCTGGTTTGACGCCGTGGCGACCCGGTACGGCTGCATGGTGCAGGGCGCGACCGAGTGCGTGCTGACCAATCTGGACGTGCTGGGTTATCTGGATGAAATTCCCGTATGCACCGGCTACCGGCTGGACGACCAGCTCCTGACCGATTTTCCCAGCACGCCTAGCCTTTTGAAGTGCACGGCCGAATACACCGTGATGCCCGGTTGGAAAACCGATGTGCGCGGCGTGACCCGCTTTGAGGATTTGCCTGAGAATTGCCGCCGGTATGTGGATTTTCTCGAAAAAATGGTCGAAGTGCCCATCAACATGATTTCGACCGGCCCCAAGCGTTGCGAAACCTTCCGCCGCCGCTGAAAAGCGTGGGCGCGAGCCGGCATGGTGAACGCGTTCCGGAAACGTGCCGGCGCAGCGTTGGTTTCCCTACGGTTTTGGAACGAACAGCACCCACGACCCGCGCGCCGGGCGTGGGTTTTTGTTTTTTCAAAACGGCGCGGCGCTTGCGCCCGGGGGATACGCCACGCGCCCCTCTGAAGGCCGCGAGGGGGGTTCCGCGCTCTGGCAAGCGGCCGTTCGCGTTGACAAACGCGCGCGCCTTCGTTATAGTGTGCGTAACCAAAAACCCACCGTAAGGAGAGATCAGGCGTGAACCGTTTTGAGTGCGACTATCTGGAAGGCGCGGACAGCCGGGTGCTTCAGGCGCTGTGCGATACCAACGCGGCCCAAACCGTCGGCTACGGCGAGGACGCTTATTGCGAGGCGGCCAGGCGGCAGATTGTCCGGCAGTGCGAACGGCCCGAGGCGGGCGTTCATTTTTTTGTGGGCGGCACGCAGGTGAACCTCACGGTGATCGCGGCGGCGCTATTGCCGTTTGAGGGCGTTATCAGCGCCGATACCGGGCATATTAACGTGCACGAAACGGGCGCCATTGAAGCCACGGGGCATAAGGTGCTGGCGCTGCCGGGCGTTGCGGGGAAGCTTTCGGCGCAACAGATCCGGCAGGCGTACCTTGCCCATACGCAGGACGCGACCCATGAGCATATGGTGCGCCCCGGCATGGTGTACCTGAGCCAGCCGACCGAGCTGGGCACGCTTTACACCCGCGCGGAGTTGACCGCCATCCGCGAAGTTACGGCGGAATGCGGTTTGCGCCTGTATATCGACGGCGCGCGCCTGAGCTATGCCCTCGCGGCCGAGCCGGAGGTGGATTTGCCTTTTCTGGCTAAGCACTGCGATGCGTTTACGCTGGGCGGCACCAAGTGCGGCGCGCTGTTTGGCGAGGCGCTGGTGCTGACCGACCCTGCCGCGTGGCCTAACTTCCGTTACCACATCAAGCAGCGCGGCGCGTTGCTGGCCAAAGGCCGGCTGTTGGGCGTGCAGTTTCAGGCGCTGATGGAAAACGGGCATTATACCGCGCTGGGTCAAAAAGCCAACGATCAGGCGCAGCGCATCAAAAACGCGTTTTTGAAAAAAGGCATTCCCATGCTTTGCGATACGATCACCAACCAGATTTTTCCCGTGCTGCCCAACGCGGCGTTTTTAGCGCTGGGCGAGAAATTCAGCTTCGCGCACTGGGCCAGGGTGGATGACGCTCATACCGCCGTGCGCTTTTGCGCGGGCGCGACCACGCCCGAGGCTAACGTGCAGGCGTTGATTGCCGCCATCGAGGCGCTCGCCTGAGGGAAGTTTTTTTGGCAACCGATGATTTTCAACCGGTTGAGAAACCTTTGCCGCAGCAAATCGGGGGCAAGGGTAAAGGCTTCAGTCTGCTAAAAACCCCGCCGAGGCGGAACCGGGTCAAGGGCAAAGCCCCTGAAAGCGTGCAGGGGCGAAACCCTTATCCGCTGGAAACCTTGTGTGGCAACGCTTTCAGCGTAAACGCCCCGCCCCGCCCAAGGCGCGATGGCAGGGGATTTTTGGATTTCATGCGGTTTGCCAACGGTCCGTATTTTCCTTTTCCAGTTTTGATAACAGAAAAGCAATAAAACGGAACAGAAATCTTGACAATGTAATAAAATTGTAATATTATAGGAATGCTCTTTGGATCGTAAAACGTTATAAGGAGCAGTAGCGAAAATGCATGGAAATGGAGAGATGAAACCATGACGACTGGAAGATGCAGCGTGGGCCAAACCCTGCGCAAAGGCATTTCGCTCCTGCTGGCGATCTGTACCCTCAGCGTCTTTGCGCCGACAGCCTTCGCAGGCTCGGTTGGCATAACCTCCTCGGCGGTTTCCGACGCCTCTGCGATGAGCATCGTAAAGCTTTCAAAAAATGTAAACATTTTTACAACCGAAACAACCCCCACCTCCGGGGCGGTCACGGTCGCGTCCGGCACGGTGCTCATGCTGGCCTCCACCGATACCTATACCGTCACGGTTGGCACGGTCAACACTGAATACGGCTGCATATACTACAACAACACCCGCTACAACGTGCTGTGGGCGGATGTGAAGGACAGCATTCTTTCCAGCGCGGATGTCGCAACCTATGTAACGGGGACGCTGTGGAAGCCCACCACCTATGAAAGCCTGAAACGGGAGCTGAATTTAAAGCGCAACATGGCCGTTTACGGCCTGCAAATGGCGCTGCAAACGCTCGGCTTTTACAGCGGCACGCTGGACGGCAGCTACGGCACGGATACCGAAGCCGCCGTGACCAAGTTCCAAAAAGCCTACATGTCCGCAACCGATGTGGACGGTTACGCGGGGCAATATACGCAAAAGGTATTGTATCCGCTGGCCATCGCGGCCTATGCAGGCAGCGGCTCTTCCGGTTCTTCCGGCGGAACCTCCGGCACGGCGGGCACGCTGGTTACCAGCGTGAGCCTGAACCTTCGCAAATCCAGTTCCACCAAATCCGCAAGGCTGGCCGTAGTGCCCAAGAAAACCACCCTTGCTTATTACCAATCCACCACCACGGGCGGCGTTACCTGGTACTATGTAACCTATAACAACGTAAACGGCTGGCTGATGGGCACCTACGTAACGGCGGACGGTTCCAGCGGCGGCGGCAGCGGCGGTTCCGGCACCTCGCTGGGCACGGTGACCATAACCATGGCCAACACGCGCGTTCGCAAAACCGCCAACGGCGCCAAATCCGGCTATGTGCTCGCCAAGGGCAGCACGGTTACGTTGCTGGCCTCTCCCACCACATCGGGCGGTTATACCTGGTACTACATCCAAACCGCCAGCGGTTACAAGGGCTATGTGCGCGGCGACTGCGCGACCGCCAACTATGAATCCACCAAAACGTACATTAAACTGCCGACGGACGTCACGCTGTTTACCTCCACGGAGGAAAGCTCCACCGGCGCGGTTACGGTCGCGGCGGGCACGGTGCTGCAGATGGTCACCTCCACCACCTACACCAAAAACAGTGTGGAATATTGCAGCCTTTACTACAATAGCAAACAGTACAACTGCGTTTACAGCAAGGTGAAAGCCGGCATTCTCAGCTCGGCGGACCTGATTACCTACATTACCAAGACGCTGTGGGCCGCCACGTACAGCGAAACCCTGAAAGAGGAGCTGGACCTGATCGGCAGCGTGAAGGTGCACGCGCTTCAATATGCGCTGACCGTGCTGGGCTATTATACCGGCAACCTGGACGGCAATTTTGGCAGCGGAACCACCAGCGCCGTGCGTAATTATCAGCGCCAGAACAAGCTGACCGTGGACGGCTCGGTTGGCCCGGAAACCTATCCCGTGCTGTTTACCGCCGCCATGGCGACGCTCAGCGGATCGGGCGGCGGCACCATTACCAGCTTTGGCACCATCAACAGCATCCAGAAAGCCAGCTGGAACTTTGGCGACAACGGCGGCGTGCTGTTCCCCAAGAGCAGTACCGCGACGGTGTTGGATGTGGAAACGCAGGTGGTGTTCAGCGTGAAGCGTTGGTCCGGCGCCTACCACGCTGACTGCGTGCCCCTCACCGAAGCCGACACCAAAAAGATGTGCGATATTGTAGGCTTTACCTACAACAGCAACCACCCGACCAGTGCGCAGATTTCCAAAATCAAGGGCGATTCGGACAGCACCACCTATATCTGGCCCGATTTTTCCGGCGCGTTTGGCGGTAAAAACATCGGCAGCAAATGGGACCGTCGGCCCGCGCTGCTCAACGTGGGCGGCAAGGTTTACTGCGTGAGCATCTACGGCTGGCCTCACGGCTACGGCTCCAACGCCACCTGCGACGCCTATGCGGCCGGCAACAACTACTATGGCATGATGTGCATCCACTTTGTGGGCAGTTACACGCACGTGAACGGTAAGGTGGATTCCGGCCATCAGGCCGCCATTGATGTCGCTTATGCCTATGCCAAATCCAAATGGCCTTCGCTGGTTAAATGATGGATGAATAAAAGCGGACCGGGGCTTGCGCTCCGGTCCGTTTGCTTTGTCAAATACCCGCTGCGGCGGCGGAAGCGGCAAACTGCCGCGCTTTGTGCTGCCGGCGCATCCGCTGTTGCCTTTCCGCTACAAGCGACTATTCAGGATGCCCGGTCGGGCTGGCCCATCTGGCTCACGACCATCCGGTAATATCGCCCCCGCGCCGCCATCAGCTCGGCATGCGTGCCCATTTCCGCGATTTCGCCGCCATCCAGCACCAAAATCCGGTTGGCGTCCCGGATGGTGGAAAGCCGATGCGCAATCAGGAAACTGGTACGGCTGTGCATCAGCGTCAGCATTGCGCGCTGAATCGCCTTTTCTGTTTGCGTATCCACGCTGCTGGTGGCTTCGTCCAGGATCAGGATGGGCGCGTCGCACAGCATTGCGCGCGCGATGGCGATCAGCTGGCGTTCCCCCAGGCTGAGGCTGTCGGTGTTGCCGGTAACCCCCGTATCGTACCCTTTGGGCAGGCTGGAGATCATGCCATCCGCGTGGGCCAGCCGGGAGGCGTACGTTACCTCCGCTTCCGTGGCGTCAGGCCGCGCATACCGGATATTATCCCGGATGGTGCCCGTAAACAGGCAGGTATCCTGAAGCACAACCGAAAAACAGCTGTGCAGCGAGTCCCTTGTAATGTTCCGTATATCCTGCCCGTCTATCAGAATCCGGCCTTCGGTCGGCTCGTAAAAACGGGTTAAGAGGTTTACCACGGTTGTTTTGCCTGCGCCGGTTTCGCCCACCAGCGCGATCACCTCGCCCGGAGCCACCGAAAACCCGATATTCCGGAGCACCGGCTGTTGGGGCGCATACTCGAAGCACACCCCCTCAAACGTCACCGCGCCCCGCACCGTACCCAGCGGCTTTGCGTTTTCACGGTCCGGAATTTCCTCCCGCTCATCCAAAATATCAAAGACCCGCTCCGCGCCCGCAAGCGCGGATTGGATGTTGCTGAACATCCCGGCAAGGTTGTTCAGCGGCATGCCAAACTGCTTGGAATAGGTCAGAAAGCTCACCACCAGCCCGACGGTCGCCATGCCGCGCACCGTAAGCACTCCGCCCACGCAGGCGATCAGCGCAAAGCTCAGGTTGTTAATCACGTTCATAAACGGCATCATCAGCCCGGCCCAGGTTTGGGCGCGCGTCGCGTCCGCGCACAGCTCCGTGTTCACGGCTGAAAACGCGTCCAGCACGCTTTCGCCCCGGTTGAACGCCTTCACCATTTTCAGCCCGACAATGTTTTCCTCCACCATGGCGTTCAGCGCGCCAAGCTTGCGCTGTTGCCCCATAAAGAAGTCGCGGCTATGCTTGGAGATGGTTTTGGACAATAGCGAAAATAGCGCGACGGACAGCATGGCCACCGCGGTCAGGATGGGGCTTAGCACCAGCATCATGACAAAAGTGCCCCCGATGGTAAAAACGCTCGCGACCAGCTGTGTGGTCGCCTGCGCGATGGTGCCGCTGATGTTGTCCACATCGTTGGTGATGCGGCTCATGGTATCGCCATGGGAGCGCGAATCGTAAAACTGAAGCGGAAGCCGTTGCAGCTTGGCAAAAAACCGGCGGCGCATATCCTGCACAAACCGTTGGGTTACCTTGGCCATCACAAGGCCGCTTGCGGTATCCACCAGCCAGCCGCCCAGGTAACAGCCCGCCAGCGACAAAAGCAGCGTATGCAGCAGCAGCGCCTCGACCCCGTGCGTTTGCGGGCGCAGGGTATTGACCGCGTCGCCGATCAGCAGCGGCGCAACCACCGCGATGGCTGAGGAGCACAGCGTCCACGCCGCCGCGGCCAGCAAAGGCCCGCGAAAGGGCTTCATCAGCCCGAGCAACCGACGCAGCACGCTTTTCAGGTTTTTAGGCTTGGCTCCGGGAACAAAGCGCTGCGCCCCACCGCCGGGGCGATGGCCCAGCGTGGGCATCTCGGCGCTGTTTGGCTTAGGGTTGGACATTTGCGTTCGCCTCCCCGCCGATTTGGGAATCGTAGATTTCCCTGTATACCTTACAGGAGGCCATCAGCTCGTCATGGGTGCCAAACCCTGCTTTTTCGCCGTTTTGAAGCACGAGGATGCGATCCGCTGCCCTCGCCGTGCCGATGCGTTGGGTAATCCACACCACCGTGCGCCCCTTTGCGGCCGCGTCCAGCGCGATGGCGCGCCTCACCCCGGCTTCCGTGACCGCGTCCAAAGCGCTGGTGCAATCGTCCAATAGCAACAGCTGCGCGCGGCTCACCAGCGCCCGCGCAATGGAAAGGCGCTGCTTCTGCCCGCCGGACAGGTTGATGGCGCCCTGCTCCAGCGGGCTGTCATAACCCGCCGGAAGCTTTTGGATAAAGCCGTCCGCCTGCGCGGCGCGCGCCGCCGCCACAGCTTCCTCGCGGGTTGCGTCGGCATTGCCCCACAGGATGTTTTGCAGCACAGTGCCGCTAAACAGCATGCTTTTTTGCGGGGCGATGGCCGCCTGCTTCCGGAGCGCGACCCCGCCCAGCAAGCGCAGATCCTGCCCGTTAAGCCGCACGGAACCGGCCTGCGGATCATAAAACCGCAGACACAGCCACGCAAGCGTAGATTTACCCGAGCCCGTTGGGCCGATCACCGCGAGGGTTTGCCCGGAAGCGATGGAAAACGAAAGATCGGTCAGGGCCGAAAGCCCGCTGCCGCCCGGGTAGGCAAACGTTACATGCTCAAAAACCAAGCCTGGCGCCTGTGGGTCGGGAACCGCGACCGGGCCGGAGGCCGGAAAATCCTCCTCGCTGCCCGTCACCTGTTCAATCCGTTCCACCGAGGCTTTGGTGCGCACAAGGGTATTGAAAATATTGGTCATCATAATCAGCGAGGCTAAAATTTGCGCCATGTAGCTGATGTAGGCGGAAATCTGCCCAACCTCCACAGCGCCGGCGGCAAACAGCACGCTGCCCGCATAGAGGGTGAGCACGGTGCCTACGTTCACCGTGAGCGACATGAGCGGAGAAAAGAACGCGATCACCCGCTGTGAGGCAATGGTACGGTCCGCAAGGCCGGCATTGGCGGTTCCAAACTTTTCTTCCTCGCTGCCAAAACGCCCGAACGCCTTTACCACCCGTACGCCCATCAGGTATTCCTGCACCACGGTGTTCACCCTGTCCATGGCGGCCTGCACTTTGGCAAAGCGCGTGTAGCTCATTTTCATGCTCACGGCAATCAGCGCGCTCACCACGGCCACCGCCGTTAGCAGAATCACGCTCAGCCTCGGGCTGATCCATACGGCGAGCGCGATGCTCCCCAAGCAGGTCAGGGGGGCTTTGACATAGATGCGCATCAGGCCGTTGACAAACTGGATGACCTGCGAGGTATCGTTGGTCATGCGCGTAATCAGGGAGCCGCTCTCAATGCGGTCCGCGCTGGCTTCGGAAAAGCGCAGGATTTTCGCAAACAGATCGCGGCGCAAATCCGCGCCCATGCGCTGGGATACGCGGCTGGCCAGAACGTTGCGCGCCGCCGCAAAGTCCGCTCCGCAGGCTGTGATCAGCAGCATCCAGCCTCCGTAGCCAAGCACGGTGCGCAGGCTGCCGCCGCGGATGCCGTGATCGATCATCCGGGCCATCAGGGTTGGCTGCAACAGGTCGCACAGCGCCTCCAGCCCCACGCACGCGACCGCCGTAAAGAAGGGGCGCGAATACCGGCCCAGATACCGTTTGATAAAGCCCATGGTTATCGACCGCCTTTTGATTGGTGCGCCAACATCATACGCATAAACAGTTGAAAATGCAACTGTATTTTTATAGACGGGGACGCCAACCCGACTGAGGCGACGTTTGTGGGACGCGCGGTTTGCGCCGGGCAACGCGGGGTGCGTTAAGAACGGGCGTGTTAGTGGATGCGCGCGAACGTTGCGTTTCGCTTTGGGGTGGCGAATGATTGCGAAAAACTGCGGCGAGGCAGCTTGTGATGGAAACTCTGCAAAACAGACAGGGAAAGGCGTGCGAAAGATCGAATCATACGGTATGAAAGCAATCGTAGCCAAACCGTTCATTAAAGGAGCGCGTTATGAAGGAAGTGCGGATTCGTTTGTCCACCACCAAACAGGTACAGCGTTTTGTGAGCGATCTTGTGCCGCTCAAGGGGGATTTCGAGCTTGTTTCCGACCATCAGCTGCTGGACGCCCGGTCGCTGATGGGGATTTTTGGCTTTGACCTGACCCAGCCGATCCGCCTGAGGATTTATAACGAAAGCCCTGAAAATATGGCGGCTATCGAGCCTTACCGGGCGGATAGGGAGGAACTGAACGATGAGCAATGAACGGGTGACCCTGACCATTGGCAAACAGAAAAATATCGCGCTGATTGCGCATGACGGCAAAAAGAAGGAACTGCTGGAATGGTGCGAGTGGAATAAAAGCTTGCTGCAAAAGCATTTTCTGTGCGGAACCGGCACCACGGCTACCATGATTACGGCCAGAACCGGACTGCCGGTGCGCGCTTTCAACAGCGGCCCTCTGGGCGGAGATTTGCAGATTGGCTCTAAAATTGTCGAAGGCGCGATCGATTTTGTGGTCTTTTTTTCCGATCCGCTTTGCGCGCAGCCGCACGACCCGGACGTGAAGGCGCTGTTGCGGATTACCGGCGTTTACGACATCCCCATTGCCAACAACCGCGCGTCGGCCGATTTTATGATTACCTCCCCGCTGATGGATCAGGAATATGACCACGAGGTGGAAAATTTTCAGCATACGGTCGAAGTGCGCAGCAAGACCCTGTAACCGACGCTTTGGCCATGGCGGTCTGCCGCCCGCGCGACGCAGGCGGAACCGGCGCAATGGCCAAGCCCGTGCCGGTGCGGAGGAACGCAAAACCTGTCGGGGTTTTACGTAAAACCCCAAACGGAACGCGGTAACGTATCACCTGTATATAACGAACCTACACGAAGGTGAAATATTGCGCGCAACAGCATTCAAGCTTGCTGCTTTGACAGCCCATAACAGGGAGAGCCGCCGTCCGGAACGATAAGTCCGGACAGCGGCTCTCCCTGTTATGGGCTCATTACCTGAATGTCAGCCCGCCTTGGGTGTTGTCAGCCTTGCGGTGGGGTACATTTCCGCAAGAGCCAATTGGATGGCTTCGGCGTTAATGTAGTGCATCGAAACGCCGTCCACCACCAGCACATCGCTGAACGCGTCCATGGGATATGCGGCCAGGGTGCGCGTGGTGCCGCCCGTGGTGGTGAGGGTCATTTGCCAGCGCGGCGTGCCGGTGGGCGCGTCGGTCGCGTTCAGCCTTCCGGAAACGGTCATCTGCTTTAAGCGGGTCACCAGCGAGTCAAACGCGTCGGTCGTGATGGCTTCGCCGTTGGCCGTAACCGAGATATCGTATACGGTGTTGCCGTCCGTATCGGTTTCAATCTGGTTGTTTTCCAGCACGTGCTCGGTATAGGTCGCGCGCACATCCAGCGCGCCGTTGCCCAGTTGCACGGCGATGGAGGCAATGTTGGCCGAGCCCATGTTCGCGGGGGCGTTGGAGAGGTACTTTTCCGGATCGGCCTCGATGAACGCGCTCACCAAAAAGCTGCTGACCCGGTAGCACTCGCCCGCGTATTCGCAAAAGTAGAAATACTCGCCGTCCTTCGCGCCAAATTTCAGGCGCACGGTCTGATCCTCCGTTTGCAGGGTTTGGAGCACGCCTTGGGAGTCGATCTGCGTATACAGGCCCTTTTGCTGGTGCACATCCACAACGGCGGTCGGATGATCGAAGCCGTACTTGGCACGGTTGTCCGCCGTAACCGGCTCCAGCTTGGTGCCCAGCCGGAAGTTTTTGAAGGCGTTCAGCAGCGTCGTAGTCGCGTCGCTGTCCATGGGGTAAGTATACGGCTCGTGCAACGTGCCCAGATACGCGTCGGTTCCGTCCGCCACAAAGGAGCAGACAATTTTCCCGGCGGCCTGCGTATCCAACGTCAGGCGGTCAATCAGCGCGGGCACGAGCGTTGGCTGTTCCACGGGCAACAGCATATGCGCCGTGTACTCAAACGCCTCATAAATGCCGCTGTCGCACATGTACACGCCGTTATCCCCCGACCAGCGGTAGTAGTGATAGGTGGTATCGGGCACTTCCCCGCCCAGCTGCAATTCCACCTCACGGTCGTTGGAATAAACCACCTTAACGGTAATCTTGGGGGGGTTCAGCCCCATATCGGCCAGGTTGTCCTGCACCTCGCTTACGTCCTCGGTAACGGTATCCTCCACGGCAACGTCGGTCGCCGCCTGAATAATCTCATCGGTGTAGCCTTCGTTCACAATTTCCGTTTCCCCGTCGGTACGCTGCAGGTACAGATTTTCGTCCCGGTAGAGCAGGGTGTAGGTTTCTCCGTCGTCATGGGTTACGGTGATGGAATCCAGCACGTTCACATCGCCCGTATCCAGCGTTTTAAACGTGAGTTTGGCCTTCATGCTTTCCGCCAGCTGGCTGGGAAAGCGTTCCCGGATGGCGGGCAGCAGCAGCACAAAGGTTGCGGCAATCGCCAATGCGCCGCCCAGCGCGATCAGCCAAAGCGCGCGTTTGGAAAGCTTGCGCTTCCTCTGCGGTTTATTTCCCCTTTTTTCGGGATGCTCCAATCCATACGCCTCCCTCTTTCGTGATTGATTTGATATTGGGTTTGCCTGTGCGCGTATGGCAAAACGCCTGTGCGCGAGTTGGTTTTACCGCCCGGTTTACGGCGGGGGTGGGGGCGCCGGTCGCTTGTCCGGCTGCGGCAAAGGGCCGTGATGGGTCGCTCGGGCCGGTATTTACCGGCTGCGGCGCGGCCCCAGCACAAGGATGCCCGCCAGCAGCAGCAGCATCGGTACCGCTACCAACAGCGCGATGCCCGCCGTCTGGCTGCCAGCCGTAAGCCCGGGATGGAACGCCGACTTGGCCATGATATCCAGCGAAACGGTCTTTTGTGGCAACAGCTCGCCCATCAGTTGCAGGATAAACTCCTCGTTAAACGTGCGTTGGTAAATGTATTCATCCGTAAACACGGTGCTGTTGCCGATGGCGAACATCCGGCTTACGTTGCCGTTGGGGTGCATGCGCCCGGACAGGATGGCTAAGGACATCTCGCCCTTCCGGTCGCCTTCCTGATAATCGATGCTGCCCGTGCCGTCGTTGGGGTCCCTCAGGTAGGCGTGCGCGCCGGACTTGAGCACCGTGGCGGCGGACAGGGCGCTATCCGTCTGGGCAGGGGTTTCAAAAGCGCAGGCGCCCGCTAGCAGGAGCACGTCCATGCTGCCGCTGATCAGCGGCTGGGTCATGTCCATCTGGTTAAAGTAGGGCAACAGGTAGATGCGCTCGCCGTAGTAGCTGCCCTGATCCTCCTCCCCGGCCACCACAACGCCGGACAGGGGCACCACGCCGTAGTTTTTGAGCAGGCTCATATAGTTGGGCAGATCCATCGGGTCGGTATAGTCCCGGGTCACAAACAGGCTGCCGCCGGCAAGCGCGAAGTTTTGGATGGTTTGCAGCTCGTCGGCAGTAAAATCCTTTTGCGGGTCGGCAATCATCAGCAGGTCGATGCCGTCCAGCGTATCGCCTGCCAGTAAATCAACGGCTTTGTGGTCGTAATTATTGCTTTGCAAAAAATCTGTGAGGTTGGAAAGCGCGTCCGGCGTGAGCTCGCCGTGGCCTTGCAGGATGCCCACGACGGGGATGTCCGTCTGGGTCACGTACACCAGAGCCTCGGTCAGCTTTTTTTCATACGCGAGGCCGGCGATTTCAAACGTGCCTTTTTCCACATTGTAGCCTTGGGTTACAAAATCGTCGTAGGACAGCACCTTGTAGCGCCCTGTGGCTTCGCAGCTAACAACCACGCTGTCCGCATCCAGCGTGGTTTTGACGTCGCTCTGGAAACGGGAAAGCAGGCCGGGGTTTTTAGCGATGTCCGTCGGCTCTACGCGGATGTTGTCGCTCAGCAGCTGGTAACGCGCGAGCACCTCGTAAAGCTGGCTGTCCATTTCTCCGTTTTGGTACAGCAGGTAAAGGTCGATGGGGCTTTGCAGGGTTGCGACTACCTTGCGGGTTTCCTCGCCGGTGGTGGTGTAGCCGTTAAAGCTGAAATCCGTTTGCCAGCCGTAGGTATCCTCCAGGTTTTTCACGCCTACGTTCAAAAGCACGCAAACCGTCAGCAGTCCGCCTACCAGCAGCAGGCCGAAGCCGCCGTGCCGCCATTTCGGCTTGCGCAGCTCGGCGCCTGTTTTCCGAAATAGCATGCCAAAGAAACGGCCAATCGCCTTGCCCAGCCAAACCGGAAACCGGAGCAGCGCGGTGATGATTTTTTTCATGCCGCGCCTCCCTGTGAAAAACGCCTCGCGTCCATCACGCGCACGGTGGCGGTGAGGCACAGCGCGATCAGCGTGACAAAATACAGCAGGCTTGCGTAGCTGAGCTGCCCCAAAATGAACGGCTCGTACCGGTCATACAGGCTCACAAAGCGCAGCGCGTCCGCGATGGCCGTCACGGAAACCTTATCGGCCAGCAGGTCGATCATCCACAGCATAAAATTGGCGGCGAAGGCGACAATCGCCGCGGACACCTGATTTTTGGTAAACCCGGTTACAAACAGATCCAGCGCTAAAAACCCCATACTTTGCAGCGTAAAGCCGAGATAACCCACAAACCATTCGCCAATATACACCTGCCCGTAGAGGGCGATAATCAGCGTGCACACGTTGGTGAGCGCGATGGCGATCCACAGCACCACTGATGCGGCGAAATACTTGCCAAGCACAATCCGCGTAAGAGATACGGGGCTTGTGAGCAGCAGCTGATCGGTACGGCGCTGGCGCTCCTCGCACAGGAGGCGCATGGTGAGCACCGGGCTTAACAGCATCACCAGCAACGTAAGCTGAGAAAGGAAAATCAGCAGTTCCCCGGACAGGGTGGAAAGGTTGCTCAGGTAAAAAATAATGCCGGACAGCGCCGTAAACACGCCGATGAACACATAGCCGATCGGGGTGTGAAAGTACGCCATCAGTTCCCGTTTAAAAATCGTGAGCAAGGCAAAACCTCCTTGTTGGGTGCGGCGGTTTACACGCGGTCAACCGTCACAGGCGAAAAAAGCGCATTAACGCAAGTGTGGGCCGCGCGGATGCTCTGTGCGCATCCGCTGGGCGGCAGCCTGCCGCCGCAGGCCCGCGCCCGGTCGCCGGGGCGGTTGGCGCGGATTGCGACTTCGAACAAACGATTACTCAGAAATCGCCCGCAGGAACACCTGCTCCAAATCATCCTCACAGCGCGTCATGCGCAAAATGGGCGCGCTCATGGCGCTGCACAGGGTAAACACCTGTTTTTCAGGCAAGGCCGCCGGGCCAAAGGAAAGTTGAAGGCACACTTCGTCCTCGCCGGAGCTTGGCTGCACGCAAACGCCGCGCAGACCCTCCAAACGGTTCATCGCCGCGACCAGCCGCTTTTCGCTGCCCTGCACCGTGCATAGCAGCGTAACCAGATCGCTGCCGCCGATGCTGCCAATCGGCGCGTCCAGCTTGACCTCGCCCCGGTGCAGGATCACCACATGGTCGCACAGCTGGCGAACTTCGCTCAGGATGTGTGAAGAAAAAATGATGGTGCGCCCCACGCTCAGCTTACGGATCAGGTTACGGATTTCGGTGATCTGTTTCGGGTCCAGCCCGACGGTCGGCTCATCCAGGATCAGCACATCCGGATCGCCGCACAACGCCTGCGCCAGCCCGACGCGTTGGCGGTACCCCTTGCTCAGGTGGCCCAGAAGGCGTTCCCGCATTTCCGTGAGGCCGGTTTTCAGGATAATCTCGTTCACATGGGCGGGAATGGCGCGCTGCGTTACCAGTCTGAGCGCCGCCACAAAATGCAGATATTCCTCAACTGTCATTTCATCATACAGGGGCGGATGTTCCGGCAGGTAACCCAGCTCCCGTTTGGCTATTTCCGGCTCCAGCAGCGGATCGCGGCCGTCGATCAGCACCCTGCCGGCTGTGGGCGCAAGGTAGCCTGTCATAATGTTGAGCAGCGTGGTTTTACCCGCGCCGTTCTGGCCCAACAAACCCAGCACCTTGCCCTTGGGAGCCTTGAGCGATATATTTTTCAGCGCCTCAACGCTGCCGTAGCGCTTGCTGACGCCTTGAACCTCAATCATGCGCACGCTCCCCCTTCCGATATTGGACTGTGCCTTATTATAACAAAGCTTAGGGGGCAGGATTGTAAATAGTTTGTGAACAACGTCCAAAGGCCCAAGCCGCAAGGCTTTGCGCGTTGCCATTGGATTTGGGAAGCCGGAAAACTCCATGGTCCATGGCCGCATGGGGGTTCAAATTGATGTTTAGCATCCCGGGGACGTGGATATACAGACTACAGGGTTTCAAACACCCCGACCCTCAACAGGACAAAGGAGATCATCCTATGAAAATACTCTATCGGGCAAAAGCGGTATCCAAAGGTGGACGCGACGGTCAGGTGACCGTGGAAAACAGTCCCATCCAGTTTGAAATGGCCCTGCCTGCCGAGCTGGCGGGCACCAAAGCGGTGGGCTTCAACCCCGAACAGCTTTTTGCGGCCGGATATTCCGCCTGCTTTGGCAGTGCTCTGCAACATGTGTACAAGGTCAAACGCCTGAAGATGGAGCCTCCCGAAGTGCATGCCAACGTAGGTATTGGCCGCAACGACGCTGGCGGCTTTGCGCTCGCGGTGGATTTGGAAGGCGTGTTTACCGGCGTGGATCAGGCCACGGCCGATGCGCTGATGGCCGAAGCCCATCTGGTGTGCCCCTACTCCAACGCGACGCGCGGCAATATTGAAGTAACGCTGACGGCGAAAGTGAAGTAAGCGGTTTACCCCCAGCGAAAGCAGGCCGCTATTTACGAAAAGGCCCCCCGACTGTGTGCGAACGCGGTCGGGGGGCGCTTTTCGTTATGCGGCGTATTGGGAAGGTTTCGCGGCTGCGGCGGGGGATGGACGGGTCAAATGGGAAAGGATATCGGCAATGCGTTTCCACCGCTCGCCTCATAGCCCTTCGGGCTGTTCGCTCGCTTAATGGCTTTGCGTTGCGGCGGGAGGCGCGGGGTTCCGCCCCGCACCCCGGCAGGGGTTTCACCCCTGCACCCTGACAAAAGCTTCGCCCTTGACCCGGTTCCGCTGCGGCGGGGGGGATGGGATGTATGCTTACATCGGCAATGCGTTTCCACCGCTCGCCTCATAGTCCTTCGGGCTGTTCGCTCGCTTGATGGTTTTACGCTGCGGTAGGAGGCGCGGGGTTCCGCCCCGCACCCCGGCAGGGGTTTCACCCCTGCACCCTGACAAAGGCT
>Ga0116170_10000018_pt1 | contig 152693 bp, 256 predicted proteins | sample AD_JPNHW1_MetaG_FD_89797 | JGI IMG/M metagenome (GOLD analysis project Ga0116170, IMG submission 89797) | Active sludge microbial communities of municipal wastewater-treating anaerobic digesters from Japan - AD_JPNHW1_MetaG | ecosystem: Engineered > Bioreactor > Anaerobic > Digestate | place... | reverse complement strand
CAGTTGCGAGGCTTTGCGTCTGTGGGTCACTGGTCTTAAAAACTTTGTCTAAGTTGTCATAAGCCTCGGGCGCTGACTCAAAGGTCGATCAAGACCAGTTGCGAGGTTTTGCAGCCACAGGAAAAGGGGCTTGTGTGCCCCTGTTGCTTGCTGTTGCGGTGTGAGTAGCTGGTTGCTGCTGCGTGCTGCTGTAGGGGCGTTTAGCCCCCTTGCTGGCTACCAGAGCTCGCACATGTTGGGGAACTTCCCCGTGGCGTCCAGCTTGGCGATGGCACGCTTGCCAGCCTCTTCCGCATCGACTGCGGTGTCGTAGAGCGGAGCCGAGGTGCAGCTGGAGCTCATGTAGGTCTCCCCGTCACGCGTCACGAAGTTCTCGAAGGCAGCGGACCACTTGCCGTTGCGGCCCAGTTCGGGTTGCGCTTGCTTGGTGCTGAAGGTGGCTTGCGACATTTGGGGCTCCTTTGAAACGCTGTTGCAGTGTTGTAACTATAGCGCAGGGTGGATCCTGCGTCTACCGGTGTTACATCTGCTTACACCGGTTCTCCAGGATCACCGTCCTCTCCATAGCCGCGTCAGCTTTAAGGCTGGCAGCACAGATTGCCTTCGAGGCTGTCCTGACGGTGTAAGGGGAGCTTGGCAGCTGATCGTCGTTGCCCCGGCGGATGTGTGCCGTGTAGCTGAACGGAAGCGGGTCGCGTGTTGCTTCGTGAGAGCACTTCACCAGGTTCGGCTTCTCGGGGTTCCGGCTCTGGATCAGCGTGGCCTGCGAGAGGCAAGCCTGATGGCCAGCTTGCCGGGTGTTCATTTCGTAGACAACCTTGCCCTCGCGGTACACCTGAAGCCAGTCGCCGTTCCCCACAACCCCCGGGCCCGGAACGACTGCGCACCCGACCAGGTTGACGAGCACTGCTGCGGCAAGCACAATCCGCTTCATGTTGAACTCCTTGTTGCGATGTTTGTAGTATAGCAGGATTGCTCCTGCTGTCTACCACTGTTACATCTGCTTACTTGGCGTACAGCCGTGCGTAATAAGCCGACAGGATCGACGGCGGCAGTGCGAGGAACGCTTCGTTGTACTCGTGGAACAACTCTGACAGGATGCGGTACTGGGTGTCGCTCATGTTTCCCTCTGCTTCAGTCGTTGACGATCAGGACTTGCACACCTGAGAAGGCCTTGCTCTTCGCCAGCGTCGCTGCGGTGGGCTTGTAGCGCCAGCCGGCGATGTCCTCGTCGCTCGCGTCCCTGTCGGTGCTGCTGTGCGAGAAGTCGTTGCCGTTGATGCTGACGACTGTGGGGATGCGACCCGGGGGAAGGCGGAGCTCGGAAGCTTCGGCCACATAGGTCTTGCTGAACTCCTGCCACTGGAACTGTTCGGATCTGAAGTGCATCATCCGCTCCTTGCTGCGATGTTGTTACTATAGCAGGCTTGGTAGCCTGTGTCTAGCACTGTTACATCTTGTTGCTTCTGGCTTGTCTCGGGCTCAACTGGCTTTTGGACCAACCATACAACGCGAGAGCGACCTCCAGGGCCGCTGTTACGATGACGATGCTTGCCACGGTCACACAACCTCGCGCTTGTTGCTGTGGTCCGCCTTCAGGAACTCCTCGACCTGCTGATGCGTGACATAGCCGCCCAGGGCCTTGTCCCACAGGAACGCGACGATGATCAGTGCGACATTCAGTGCGGCGTTCAGCATGTTGACTCCTTGTTGCGATGTATGTATTATGACGCAGTAGGAGTTCTGCGTCAACCACTGTTACATCTGCTTCGGCAGATAGTGTCCCACACCCATCGCGGAAAAGGTCGTCGGTCCTGCCGGTGCTGCGGGCGAGGCCGTTTCGCCGAACAGCTTGGCCAGCTTCTTCTGGATCGCCGGAGCAGTGACATCACGCACCTCGGCAGCACTGTTCGCAACCTTCATGCGCTCGATGGCAGCATTCAGAGACGCACGCGTCACCGCGCTGAGCGTCATCGTCTGGATCGCCGTGCGCTGGACCACGCTCGCGTCGTACCCAGCGAGGAGGCAATAGCCCCGATCCTTGTCTTGCGGTACCACACGAACGAACAGGGTTGATGCGAGCATTGCTTTGTCCTCGAAGTTGTTCAGCTATTGTAGCAGGCTTTGGGCTAGAGGTCGCCCGGCATGTACTGGCAGGCGTTGCGGTAGATCTTGCCGTCCCACTCCGCCACGCGGACGGTGTAGCCCAGCTTGAGCCAGAACATCGCCTCGCCCATCGCCTCCGCTTGCCCGATCTCCCGCTCGGTGTGGTACGGGTCCGCAGGGTCCTCCTCAAAGGGGCGGACGATGCTGATGCGCGGCTGGGTGGTGTCGTATGCGGTGCGCATTTGCGGCTCCTTTGTTGCAGTGTCTATATAATAGCACCACTGGAGCTCTGCGTCAACCGCTGTTACATCTAAACCAGCGGGTACGGCAGGGACTTGATAGCCTCACGCAAGGCCACACCGTAGCCGACCTGGGCGCTGCGGGCGCGGAACTCCGCTTGAGCTGCTTGTCCGTCCTCGCCACCGTACACCACAATGCGATCGGCGTCGATGCACGATTCGACGGCCTCGTCGTTGTCCAGCTCGCTGCCGGTCTCCTCGGCACACTGCATCAGGTCCGGCCCGATTGCTTCCCAGGTGTCGTGGATGGCTTGCACAAACATTTTGCTGAACATCTGCTGCTCCTTGTTGCGATGTATGTATTATGCAGCTAAATGGCTCCAGCTGCAATCTTTGTTACACCTGCTTACACCATTTCTCTTCCTCGGCCAACAGCTCTTGGTCGCTGGTGTCGTTTGCGAGGTACCGCCGGGCGTTGTCGAAATCGCCCTCTACACCTTCCGCCTCGTAGGCTTCCTCCATCGCGTTGACGATGCGCGAGGCGAGTTCGCTGCGCTGCTGCCTGGTAAGTGCTTGTGTGTGCATGCGTGTATATTAGCCGATCACAGCTTCCAATGCAACCATTGTTACACCTTGTTACATTTGGCCAGGGTCGTAACCTCCTCGGAGCACTGGATCAAAGGGCTCAGAACCTTAACGCGAGGCCGGCTATGTACCTCGGGACACGCCATCAACGACCTGAAGGCGGCAGGCCGCGATCCGCCAGATGTAAGGAGATGTAACAGTGGTTGCACCACCTCGGAAGTGGCGTTATAGTTAGAACATGGAAACAACGCAAGCAACACAGGAAAGCGAAAGCGGAACTGTTACACTTTAGTTGTTGACAGGAGCGCCCCAAAAGCGCACAATGTACTTACTGCAACAAACGCGCAACAGCGCAGAAAGGTCCACCATGGACAAGGGTATCCGTCCCGCGTGCAACGCCAAGTTCCTGAGCGAGCTGCCCGCTCGCGTCAACACCAAGGCCGGCAACACGCTGTTCCGCAAGACCGTGATGCACCACATCATGGAGGAGTTCGGGGCCACGCTGGCGTCCGCGGCAACGCACTACAACCACGCCTTCCTGGCTGCCAAGGAGCTCGCCAAGACGGACGCCACGCTCGCCACGCAGCTGGAGGGCCTGGGCCGCCCCGAGGACAAGAAGGGCGGGCGCAAGCCCAAGGCGGTGACGCCCCCGGCGGTCTCCAACAGCGTCATCCCCGTGCCTGTCAACAGCATCCTGCAGAACTTCATCAACGCAGGCGTGGTGCAAGGCGCCCCGGCGGCGACGACGGAAGCGGGCGATACGGCGCAAGCCGTGGAGGAAGCGCCGCAAGGCGCGGTGCTGCTGTCCGAGGGCATCAAGGAGAACACCTCCGTGCAGACGGTCACCATCAACCCGCCCGCGCTGTTCAGCGTGTACAAGGTTGCCAAGGGCACGCTGGTTGCCGAAGGCCTGACGCGCGAGCAGGCTGACGAGCTGGTTGCCAAGGCCAAGGCGGCCAAGAAGGCGCAGCTGGAAGTGCGCTAAGGAAGGGGGCGCAAGCCCCTTACCTAAGGTCAGAAGGGGGCACAAGCCCCTTACCTAAGGTCAGAAGGGGGCACAAGCCCCCTACCTAAGGTCAGAAGGGGGCACAAGCCCCCTATTCACGCGACCAAATCCACCTTGGAGAACTGTATGATCCGCGTGTACATGATCACCGCAGCAGGAGGGCAAGCTACGAGGCTGCACCTGCCGGACACTCGCTGGGGCTTCTCTGTGCAGGAGTCGCTGGCCAAGATGGGCTATACCGTGCAGGTCACAGGGGAGGATCACTGGCCTGACCGCCGAGACGAAGCGGAGAAAGCCCGCGTGCATGCCCTTCTGGACCTGACAGGGCTGTAGGCGGTCTGCCTCGGGTTCACAGGTTCAGATCCTGAGCTAGCCCTCCCGAGGCACCTGTGCGATCAACCTCGCAATGCCGACCACGGTCAACGGTCTAGGCCTGCGAGGATTGTAACAAAATGTAACACACGAAACTGTTGTTACATTTTGTTACAAGTTGGAGACCGAGAATGCCAATGAAACTCACTCATGGTAACCTCCAAAGGGAAGCCATGAAACTCGGAGTGGAGGCTGTTCAGTATTCCGATGTGGATCCCACAGGTTGGGAAATCTTTTGGGGATCCAAACTCATCTTCACTAAGGTAGCCTTCAAGGACAGGCAACTTCTCAAGTTCTTGATCGTGATCCGGCTGCTGAAACAGTGCAAGAAGACCAAGGGCTGATTACTTCACAGCCCTGCTACTTAGCTAGCTGTCACAACTTTGCCCCTTGCTACAGGGGCATTACCTTTGCTTGCTTCGCTTGTAGATTCGCCATATTTTTGCGAATCTAGCTGACTACTTGCGTAGCCAGCTGCACAGGGTGCTAGAGCGTAAGCCCGTTGATGGCAGGGCTGGGAAGCAGAGGGTCCACCAGCATCTCTTCCAGCACGGTCGGGATGTCTTGCCCGAACTCGTCCAACTCCTCGTCGGGGTTGCTGGCATTGAACTCGCGCAGGGCGAGACGGATGTAGTGCAACTGGCGCTCGTTGATGACCAGTGTGTAGGTCGTGTCAGCCAGCGTGCGGGGATTGACAACAGGGGTTTGTGTGCTCATGTGTGTATAATAAGGCCTTTAGGTGCAAAGGGCAATAGGCCTTTAGGCCTATGAGCAGGAATCTGTCGCCAGATTTGGAATTAAATTTCCGATTTTGATTTGTAAATCTGACCGCAAGACTTAGATCGGAAACCTAGGCCTAGAGCTTGTCACGCATGCACTCGCACTCGTACCTGCAGAGGCTGTACTCTGTGGCCACCGGCTGCTTGGCATTCCCTGGCATCGCTTCCCAGCGTGCATCGGCACGAGCAAAGTGACCTCGGGCGTACTGGACAAAGCCTGCCATCAGCAATGCGAGGAGTGCCGCACCGTAGATGCCGGCCCACAGACCGTACACGAACATGCCAAGGAACACAGCGATGAGGAACTTCATGTCTTCTTCCCGAACAAAACGACCTTGGGTGCGATCTCGCCGAAGAAGTAGATCACTACTCCGATTGCGGCGAACATGTTCACGAGGGGACACAATGACAGGCCCAGCCCTTGGAACAGGTTAGCCAGCGTCATGGGCTCATACCTCGGGTTGTGCCTGCGATCCCATGCCTCCAGGCCTATGAGGCCAATGCCTGCTACTGTCGCACAGAGCAGGTAGAAGATGGCAAAGCCGCTCATGTCAGTGCTTCGTAGATGTGCTTGTTGGCGTAGACCTTGCCCAGCATCTCCACCAGCACGCGGAAGGTGGCCACGGCTTCGAACTCGAAGCGGTTGCTCAGGAGCTCGACATCGCACAGTTGCGACCAGCTCAGCGACACCACCACGGGGTCGTAGCCCGGGCTGTGACGGTCTTCCAACACCACACGCACGCCGTCCTTGCGGACAGTCAGCTCGATGTCGCGCAGGTCGTCCGGCAGCGTCACGGAGTCCTTTAGGGTGATTGCGTTCATGTTGTGCTCGTTGTTTGTGTTGCGATGTATGTATTATGCAGTCAACAGCTTGAGCAGTCAACCACAGTTACACATTTATTCAGCAGCAAGGATGGCCGACAGTTGATCCCGATCCTGGATGTTGAGCTCGTTGAACAGGTCCTCGAGCACGTAGTCCGCAGCGTCGGGTTCGCGTGCGAGGAGGCCATCGACGTAGCGATCAAAGTCAGCGATGTACCCACCCATGAGGCAGTCACGCATGCACGCACAGATGGCCAACAGCTTGCTCAGCCCTTGTTCGCTGAAGTTGTTGGGGTTGTCACGGATGCGACGGGTGACATCCGTGAGTGCGTAATTGACAGTGTCGACCGACATGCTGCTTCCTGTTGTGTGCTGCTATGTATGTATTATGCAGCAGAGCAGCCTGTGTGTCAACAGGTCAAAGAAAAAGGGAGGAAGATGTGGGGCGATTCCGCTAGTCGGTATCAGCGAAGTCCTCAGCTGGTGTAGTGGTCGCATGCAGCAACTCTATGACCACACGCCCTCTGGCGTGCTGCCTTACTCGCTTACCCGATCCCCTGAGGCAGGCCCAAGTCAAGACCGGGGCGGGCCTCCATCTTCCTCCCGCAAACTTACGCGGCCGGCTGCGCCTCGCTGCAGAAGACCTGCAGCTTCGCCTTCTTCTGGCGGTGGTGCTTCTCCAGCAGGGCGGTGGCCTCGTTGATGTCGGCCGTCGTCAGCACGACTTCGCCGTCCTTGACACGCGAGACGGTGTAGAGCTTGGCTTCCTCGGCTTGCAGCACCACACCCGGCTCGGGGACGAACAGGCCTTCCACGGGCTTCAGGAACTCCTCGACCATCGGGTGAACTGCCACCGGGCCGCCGGCGACTTCCTGCGAGAGCGTGGGCAGGCTCAACATCGCGGCCAGGCCTTCCCATTGCTTGGCCAGCAAGGCGCGAGACCGCTCGATCTCTTCCGCCGTCGGCACCATGGCCCGGTCGATGACGCGTTGCCAGTAGGCGCTCTCCAGGATCGGTGCGTGCATGCGGGCGTAGATGTTCAGGCGGTGTTGACGAAGCTTCATGTGTGCTCCTAGTTGCGATGTCTGTATTATGCTGGAAGAGTCCAGCACTGTCAAGGCATTTGCGGCGGCCTGTAGTCGTCTTTGTGTTCGTACTTGTAGGACTGCCAGCCCCAGTAGGCGACGATGCAGGTTCCGAGAAGAAGACCACCGATCATCCACAGGAAGAGTTGATCAAACATGATTGCTCCGAAGTTTGTGCTATTATAGCAGGATGCCTACTTGTATGCGACTTGCTTCTGTGGCCAGCCGGTCTGAAGTTGATGCCGCCGCAAGTCCGCAGCAGTATTAAAGGATGCGGTATCATCGTAGAAGTAATACCGCTGCCCTTCACGATGATGCACGATATAGATGGGCTGATCCCGCAGTTCTCGGAACTGGCTCGCCGTGACGTCGACGATGTGATCCGAGACCACACAGTAGACATGGCAACTACCATCAGACTGGATGCTCACATGAAGTGTAGCCTCGATTCCAGCCCGTGTCAGCCTTCTGTGCAGTTCAGCCGAGGCGATGGCACAGTAGCCATTCAAGTTGTGGGATTTCCACTGTTCGCGCTTGTATGCGAGCTCTTCGGCCCAGCCACGAACATCTTCGGCGATTGACTTTACTGTCTCCAGCAGAACCTTATCCATGATCGCAGTATATTACGGCTTCCTGGCCATGTCAACCTAAAGAAGAAACAGACCCGATTCCGAGACTGAATCCCAATCTACCTCGGGATCAGACCACGACTCGAAGCCTGCAATCCCCGAGGCTGAAACCCAGCCCCTGCCTCGCGTGAAACTCATCCTTGGCATTCGTCTCGCAACCGTTTCGTGCGGTCCGAGAAAAGGGTTCCATGGATTTCGGTTTCCGTACCCTTTCGAGCAGTGATCATGAAGTCCTTTTCGAACATGGAAGCCAAGAACAAGCGACACGCAAGAGTTTCAGCAATGTCCCGACTGTCGCCAATGTAGTAGTTGCGAACTTCTTCAAGGTCTGCGTTTGTGGCCCAGACAGTGTAACGTGTACTCATGTGCTGCTGCTTTACAGTTGCAATGACTATATAGTAATAGACTTCAGCACAGTAGTCAAGCACTTAGTATGTAAAGGTCACAACACTGAGACCACTAAGTACAGCCTCGCAATGTGAGTCGAGACTGGGTCAGCACAAGATCCGAGGCATAGCTAGTAGTGTATATAGATCAACAAGTTGCACAAGAGCCTCGCAATGACCCACGAGACTCATAAGAACTACTGTGCGAGGCATAGTTAAAACAGTTCAAGACACGCCTCGGGCGCACTGGGAGAGCCGGTCGACACAGTATGCCGAGGCTGTTGGCACCGTAGAAGATCGGGAGAAATGTTCGATCCGTAGTGACCACTGTGCCAGAACATGAAGATCTTACGCGGTTTTTTGGAGAAGTTCACTACGCACAAGGTCTTCTATAGTGAAAAACACTGCATGCATAGATGCCGCACAAATTTCGAACATAGAGAGCATTTCTACGCTGCAAAACGCGGTCGGATTTCAGTGTAGGAATGTAGTGCAGGATTCCTATACAGAATTCCTAGACAGGATTCCAATTCTGACCGAAACTCTTATCGAGAGAGGTTCACGCAAAACCGAAGAAATATGGTGCGTCCAGGATATTCCACACAATTCTGCACAATCCCACACATCCTTACACATCCACTCACAGTGTTCTACTAAACACCGATTCTTGATAGTCTTATACTGTATTCAGTGCCGTGTATATAGTAATATTCTACTAATGTTTCTATTAGCTTGGGGCGTGTGATATGTGCCCACTGTGGAGATGATAGTGCGAATAGTAGTCTTGTGCCTACTAGACTTCCTACTTCCCCGTCTTGAAAGAGTTTCTTATATAGCTTATAGGGTACAGTGGGTGGTAGACTATTCAGATAATCGATAGTTCCTTTGTAGGGAAGATGTTTCAGTATTACGAAGGTTTCGAGTTCTTTATTCATGCTGAGAATAGAAGGTGGTAGTTATACAGTGCATCCATTACCGCTTGGATTGCGAGTTCTTTATTAGCGGGTTGCCTGTACATGATATTCAATACTTGTTTCTGAGTATTGACATCCGGGTGGCTACCGAAGGTGCGATTGCCTGCCGTGTCTGAAAGTCTATAGGCTTCTCTTACAACGGCATCGGGAAGGGTTTCTAGATACTCAAGCGTGAGTTGTGGCTCTCCGTATTTCAGCTTGATGTAAAGCTCGAGTTCGGGATTCTTCTTTGCGGGCTTTACGTTATTGAAGATGCTCGTTCGGTGTCCCATTCCTTGATTATCTGGATCATCCTTGCATTGGTTTCGCGTTCGGCGTTTATCTCAGTGGTACTCCAGAGCATTCGTTCTTGCATATACCTATCCCAAATATCATCTGGGAGATGGGTGAAGTCTGTGGTATCCTTTGTTACTGGATATCTTATAAGGTCGAATAGGCTCATGGTTGACTTACTAGAAGGAGAGCAAGGAGTCTGATGGCTTCTTGCTCGGTTTTCTTTAGTTTGAGGGATTCAATAAACCATTTTCGTTCTGCTTTGGAAATCATATTGGCGTCATCACGAAAAGATGTATTCTTCGTATCTTCAATCTCAAGCATTACCAGGTGTGCATCGTAGCAATGAACAAACCATTGTTGGCACAGGTCGCGAGGTAGTTGCTGGCACATCTCTTCGGATACGCTGAGAGGTGAGTATTTGATAAGGTCGAATAGGCTCATGTTTCCCACTCCAGTATAATTCTACGTAGGAGGTTGATGTTTTGGTTGTTGAGTTCCATTATCTTGCGATCTTTTCTATCGTGGTCGCGTAATGGATAGATTTGCTGAAACTTAGGATGGGCAACCCATTCTTCCCGTATGCGGATGGGGATAGCACGAAACTCTTCTATCGACATTTTGTCCTGTACAGGATGTCGCAATGCATCGAATATAGTCATGGCCACTCCGCGATTATCTTGCGTAGGAGGATTATATTCATATGGGAGATCATTTTTGCATGCGCAACAGCATCAACACTGGACGGCGTTGGATTGTTGATATAGTCGGGATGTTCTACCCAGGCTTCGCGCATTTTAAGCGGAATCGCACGGAAATCGTCAATGGGCATGTTGTCCGACACTGGATATTTGAGTACATCGAATACCGTCATAGGTTATTCTTCTAGGGCTAATATACGAGCACGCAGGAGCTTTAGCGCCCAGCCCCTGGCTTTCATGCTGGTACTGTGATTGAGGTACTGATGCAGTCTATCCGCTGTGGGTGGAATGCGACTGTATTTCGGGTTGCCGCCACTATACTTTTGGATGAACTCTTCCCACCAATAATCGAGGACAAGCGGCGGCAGGGCCTCGAGGATCTCCCTTTCGAAGCGTATCGTAACCGGATATTTGATTAGGTTGAAGATGTTTTCCATCAACTCGTTACTTGGAGATTCAACACAACGATCTCCGTATCGTCGTGGATATAGTCCAGCGTCCCTGCGCGCCAGGTGCAGATGTGGACGGCATTCAGATGCGTGGCATTGCTGATAGCCTTGATGTAGGTGTAGGGCTTGATGTCGCCCCAAGGCGAGGGTACACGGAAGGGTGTGCCCGGAGCAATGTCTTTGAATTTCATATTAGATAGGGAGGGCAAGGACTGCCCACACGCAGAGGATGGTGGAGAGGATGATGAGCATGGAACCAGTCGGAGGATTGATCACTCCGTTCTTGTGCAGTTCCTTCACTCCCATCACCGTAAGCGCGAGGAAACCAAGCGCCAGAATGATTACAATGAAGCTCATGTGCGTGCCCTTTTGTGCGTGAGCCAGTATGCTACAGCAGACGCAAGCCCTGCAGCAACCAGGATTGCCGCAAGGTATAAGGCGGTTGCTCCGAACGGGAACCCGTGCAGCACCACAAGACCAAACATGAGCAGGGCAAAGACACCCGTGTACAGGATTGACACGAGCAGCAAGAAACCCTTCATGTGGTCGTTTATCATGACTTCCACCAATCGATCGCGTAGTTCAGCGCCAGCGACAGGATGAATGTCACCACGAATGCACCGATGGCGCTGTAGATGCCCCAACCACCGAGGAGGTTGATGATGGCACCGAATACCGCTGCCAGCAATGCAATGGAGAAGTTTGTGTTCATTGTGTCCTCTTCCACATCCAGAACTTGATATTGGCTGCGAGGTTGGTCACCATGTCGATCATCGTCCAACCTGTAGCCCAGAGGGTGATGCAGACACAAGCGAAGAGAAAGAGTGCAAACATGGATTCAGAGAGGTAGGCCGAAAATCATCCAGCTGGCGCAGACCAACAGGCCTGCAGCCAAGAACGGAACGACCACCAGGATGTGACGCCCTGACGGCTTGCGACCGGTGCCTCCTGCAACCCATTCCAGACTGAGACCGGCCACCACAGCGGCCACCAAGATAGCGATTCCAAGCCAAATCATCACATGCTCCAGTAGATTGATTGCATAAATACATTATGCCACAGGAGCCGCCTAATGTCAACTCAACCTTTCACTTATTTTTTATGTCACATTCCCACAGGAAAGAAATATTACGGCGTTCGGTATTGTCGAGGATGCAGTCCGTCTGATTTGTGGACGAAATACTTTTCGAGTTCCGTAGAGGTAAAGAAACTCATAAAGGAGCACGGTAAGGATTCTTTTACCTACGAAGTCCGAAGGGTGTTTGATTCAGCTGAGCGTGCTAAACTATGGGAGAGCACTGTGCAACGCAGGCTTCGCGTGGATATCCGTGAGGATTGGCTGAATCAGCATGTTCAATCTGGGAGATTTTACTGCACAGGACACAGTGACGAAACTCGTGCTAAACTTTCGAAGTCTCTATCCGGTCGAATTTTGGCTGAGGAGCACAAGTCTCGCATCAGCCAGAGGGCCTTAGTGGACAGGCAGAGGAGAAGAGATGAGGGCTGGAGAATGCCAAGAGATGCAGTGGAATGTGTCCGGCAGTCCAACCTCGGAAGAGTTCACGATCCTGTGGGTGTTGAGCGCATGAAGGCAAGCAAGAAAGGAACCAAACGGTACTATCTGCCCGATGGTTCCTTTGTGATGCGCCGGCCCGATCAGCAAGACCAGTAGAGTTCCGTTGAAGGATCACAGGCCCGCGGCGTATTCACGGACTGGACGACATCCTTGCCGGACATCAGGTTCTTCACCGTGGTGGTCTTCTCGATCTTGTAGAACTCCTCGGAGCTCAGGACCGCGAAGTCTTCCGCATTGATCGCACCGCGCTTGGCTTCGCGGGTGATGGCAGCCTTGGCAGCACCGGCCGTCTCGAACCACTCCTTGTCAGTCCTCACCTTCGGATGGAACGCCAGGTAGCGGGTCGTTTCCTTGTGGTATGCGCGGTATCCCATTTTGCTGGCCTGTTTGTGTTGCGATGTATGTATTATGCGGTCGTTGGCAGGAAGTGTCAACCTTTACACTTCAAGATTTCCTTCCAAAACATCAATGAGGACACTACACCACAGCAGATGAACACCGAACCGGCCAAGTAAGCCCCTGCAAGCAAGAGCACAGTGCCGCCTATATAGCACAGCAAACCGATGACTAAAGCCCCTAATATCGTCATGACTTCAACCCCAACTGTAGGTGTCGCCACGCCGGACACGCATTTCGTCCAGCAACCGATTCAGCGTAGCCTCGGGCAGGATCGCCTGGCCCTTGTCGTTGTGCAGCAGAGGCACAAAGAAGGTACGCCGACGGCCGGGACTCGCGTAGATGTTCACAGCAGTGAGCTTGGTGTGCCCCGCCTGCTGCTCCTGTTGGATGCATTGACCGTTCATGTTGCCTCCTTAGGCGTAGAAGCTGGCCGGAATGCCAATCTTGGGAGCGTTGGCCTTGAAGGTACCACGCGCCAGCTGGCGGTCGTAACCGTTCGCGGCAATCATCGCCTGGATGATCACTTCGTAGCTCTGCCCCGATTGGTAGCCGCTGAGCATGATGCGACGGCTGGTAGCAGCCTTGGATTCGCCCGCATGCTGTGTCACTGCACCGACCGGGAAACGGTTCTGGATGGGGGCGGGCACCAGCTGGCGACGCCGCAGTTCGTCCACCATTGCCTGGCGGCGTGCCATTTCAGCGGCATCCGGCTGCGGAGCACGCACGGCAGCTTCGATCTGCGCAGGGTGGTTGACGGGCTGCTTCACGATCGGTGCAGCCAGCGTGCGGCCTTGGTGCCCGACGATGCTGTACGCACAGGCCATCGTCACAGTGCCCATGCCCTTGCGGTAGCGTATGCTGCCGCCGGACTGGATGCGCTTGTGGTGTCGGTCGTTCATGCGCACCTTGTGTCCACGGTCCGTGGTGTATTCGTAAGTGGTGCCCTTGCCGTACACCACCTCGTTGTCGTGCGTGCGGTTGCCCGTACCACCCAGCGCACGGCAGACCGAAGCCCAGCCGTAGTCGTGGTTCCTGCCCAGCGTCGGGTTGATGAAACAGACGATGTGTGCCAGTTCGTGCGGCACGGTGTCGTTGATCATGTCCGCCAGGACTTCGGGGTCACCGCGGGTGATCATGTCATGGTTGAACTTCACCTGGTACTTGCGATCGAACAGGGTGCCACGCGCACAAGCCCAGCCAGCAACACGGCCCTTCAGGTTGAAGCTGATCGCCACCTTGCTCAGGTCGATGTTGTACTTGGACTTCGCCAGCGCAATGACTTCGTTGCACTTGGCGCGGACTTGTTCGATGGGGGTCATTTTGTGGGCCCTGTTTGTGTTGCGATGTATGTATTATGCAGTCAGGAACCGGTTTGGTCGACCATAGATTGGATGCGTTTTCGTTCCGTTACCTGCCCACGCACCCGTGCCATGTTCCGCAGGGCAACATCCTCGGCAGTCTCTGGATTCACATGCTCCAACCACCGCAGATAGGAAACGATTTCATCGTCCGTCCATTCTTCTTTCTGCAGGCCGTCAATCGCCGTGATGATGCATTCCATGTCAATGGCGTCCGGCCCTTCGGGAAGGGAGTAGGCCAAGACGCGTTCGAGAACAGTCCTCATTTGTAAGCTCTCCAGGCCGAGATGACATTGCGGTTATAGGGCGTGCTCGATGTTCACGGTCCAGATCGTGCCCGGAGCGTAGGAGCGATTCCATTCGACAGCCTTGAAGGTCTTGCGATTGACTTTTGTGACTTTCGCAAACACCCGTACATGACCTCCACGGCCTCTGCCGTTGCAAAGGAACTCCACATGGTCGCCTTCGCGCAGGTTGCGTTCGGCGTTTTCGAACCTCCAAACCAACGGTCTGTTGGTCATCCAGTCCTCTGGCAAAGCAGGATTGAACTTGGGGTTCGGGTGGAGTTGCTTTGTTTGTATCATGTCAGTATTATGCGGCTACAGGAGCCGCATGTCGACCATTACATGAAAAAGGCGTGGACGACCCAGCCGACGAACAGGATGACACCTGCGTTGACAAAGCCGTACCCGAAGAGCTTCGCAGCCTGGTCCAGGTCATCGTGGCTGCTGGCACCCGGCGGGGAGATGCGCGCCTGATGCGTGAGAAATGCGGCAACCAGGCACAGGCCGATAGCCATCGGAATGGAGATCGGTGGCAGACCGAACATCGGGATCACGAACCACATCCAGAGCTTCGTGAAGACAAAGCCTTTCCAGATGGAGAGAGCAGCAGTGACGCCCACTGTGAGGGCAATGACGATCAGGTATTCCATGATGTTTCCTTGGGTTGGGGTTTATCCGTGCGCGGCGATTGCACTTGCAATCGTCTTCGAAATGTACAAGTCGTTCCAGATGGTCTGATACTTCTGCATCAGTTCGATCACATCATCCGGAGCATTCATTCCGCCACCGTTCAACGCCAGCAGGGCATTGTAGATGCCGAAGATCTTGCCGATGGCCAGGGATGCGTTGCGCACGCCGCCGACATCCTTGTACTGTTCCCACTGCTGGATCCACATGTCCGCCGTTCTCGCTTGGGCGTAGATCAGCTGGATGAGTTTCTGGGTGTCCAGTGTCGTCTGCGGATTGGCCAGCGCCGCGGAGCGGGCCACCATGTCCAGCATGTTCTGTTCGATTGCGTCAGTGAGCTTGCTCATTTCATTGTCCGTTCAGGTAGCGCACAAGGGAGGCGCAGAAGGTCAGGCAGCCGCAGATGCCGAATGTGTATGCCAGCACCGTTGCACCCATCGACGCGCAGGCACCGGTGAGCACCACGAAGAACAGCATGAAGAGGAAGATTTGGCCGGAAGTGAACATGGCTATGCGATCCTTTGGTAACCGTCGATGTTGAGGACATAGATGCGATAGCGTTCCTTGCCGTCGCACATCGTATCGAAATCTGATTGGTAGAAGTGGTCCTGGCCGTACTCGGGTTTCAGTGCCCGCAGCGTGACCTTGTAGCCTTCTTCCACCTTGTAGCGGGATTCGTTGATCACGCATTCAGTATCCTCTTCCGGATTGCCGCCCACACGGAAAGCAATTCCCGGGATGATGCCTGCGTACTGGAGTTTGGACATCGGTGCGAAGATCCGAAGATTCCGCACACCGTATTCCTTTGCCAGTTCAGCGATGCCCATTTTGTTGACTCCTTGCTGCGATGTATGTATTATGCAGGAGTTGGGTCCTGCAGTCAAGATACCTTTGAAATCTTTCCGTCTTCCATGACAACCTCTGCGAAGAACTCGCGCTTGCAGATACGGGACAGGTGGGGTCGACCTGCCACCGAGAACCTGCCAGTTGCGCGGTATTCGGGTCCGAAGGCGCTGGTCTCCTGGTAGCGCAGGGGTTGCCCCACCGCGGCCTTGAGGTCTTTCTTGCTTGCGTAGAGTGCGAGGATGGTCATGATGTCTTTCAGTGATTTGTTTTGTGATGTATGTATTATGCAGGAGTTACCTCCTGTGGTCAACTATTTTTTGAATGCAGACCGGCCTTTCCTCCATCCTCTGGTCAGCCAATCTTGAATATGTTCTGGATAGATGCTTGTGTTTTCTATGCCATTTGTCATCCAGACTTGACCTTTTCTAGACTTTCCGCCGGTATTTGAAATAGAGATTTTCTTTTTAGTTTCTTCCGAGGTCTTGTGCCCGATTTGTGCTTCTCGACTGCGCCTTTTAGCATCTTCGGCGGGACGGTAGTTCTTATTCTTTTCTCGTAGCTTTTGTCGCGTGTCTTCACTTACAATCTTACCCTTATGAAGCTCAGACATCGCCGCAGAGCGGGCAATCTTCAACCTCTCATAAAGTCGGTTGGACCTTTGCAATCTGCCCGAGGCAGAACACATCATTGCGGCAGCATATACCAGCTTGGGATTTCCTGGATATATTTTTATGAGAAGAAGATGTGCGATATAATGTTCTCTTGCGGTGAGAATCACTATATTTTCGGGATTATTGGAACCCTGCAAACACCGAGGGGTTATGTGGTGTTTCTCCACATAACCCGTTATTGTTCTATTTTGTGCTCTTTCTATTAGAGCATCGTATATTTTTCGGTAGTTCACACTTTATTTATATTCCACTCCGTCAATCCGAAGAGCCACAATGGACTCTGCCTTGAATGTGCGGATGATGACTTTGTTTTCCAATCCACCTTGTTCGCCAGCAGATTGACTCTTCAGGCCGATGATGGCCGATGCATCGATCGGGTTGCCATCCAGTTCGTAAGTGATGATGCCCGGCGACATCGCAATCACTTCCAGGTAGTATTCACCCTTGTGTTCGACAATGGGCATGTTCGGAATGCGAACACCCCAGGCGCGCTCGCCCAGTTCGAACTTGGCCGGATCCTTGCCTTCGGCAGCCAGCCGGCGATGCACCATGGCTTCGTAGGCGCTGAAGTTCTTGTTCTGGAAGGACATCACGGTCGCACCTCGCATGCGCTTCGTGACACGCCCTTGCATCGGATTCTTCTGGCCGCCGGTCAGGGCGACATCGGTGTGCGTGTCCAAACCAACGAAGCTTGCGCCGTTGATGTTGGCGACAGCATTGACAAGAGTGGCGTATTTCATCTGTGTCCTTGTTGCGATGTATGTATTATGCATGACAGGACGGATCCTGTCAACTACTAAATGAAACCGGCAGCGTTTTCACCGGTGTTTGGAGATTACGCTTTTACCTGGAAAGTGGGTGGTGGGTTCAAAACCAAGTTCAGAAACGCAGCCCACCGATCAATGTTTCAGATTTGATCCCTCACGATCTCCATCGTGTTATGTTCGTCTGCGTTTCATAGTGATCTTAGCCAAAGGCAATGATTGCCAACAGGATGCCGATAATCCAGTGCCCTGTCGCGAAAGCGATCATTGCAAGGACTATGAAGATTGTGTGCGGAGCGGTCATATCAGCGGGGCGAGCTAACGCAGAAACGGAAGTTGCGTTCCGGCCGATTTTCCAACCGAGCCAGCTGACGCTCGATGCCCTTTACCCAGGCAATCGAAGAGTGGATTTGAACGAGGGCGCCAGGCCAGCTGTCGCCGAAGCGTGCCACTTCGCCGTTGTGCTCGGAGATGCGTTCGTACAGCCCTTCCAGCGCATCAGCATCCAACGCTTCGTGAGCGTATCGGATGAATTCCTGGCGCGTCATCAGCTCTTTCATTTTGCTGGCCGTTTTGTGTTGCGATGTCTGTATTATGACACCACAGGAGCAACCCGTCAACCGGTCTTTTTCTTCTTTCGTTTCGCCGCCGATGCAGCGTCCTCGGGAGAGCTTGCGGCACGCGCCACCGCAGGATGCGAGGCTGTGTGATGGTTGTAGACGGGTGGAGGCACGATGTTCGTTGCAGGCCCGATGTTCGTTGCAGGCCCGACACTGTTTCGTCCAGAGCCGCCGTTGGATTCGTGGTCGTTGTTGCCGCCCGGGCCCTTTGGAGGAGGCACGGAGCCACCACCTTTTCCGCCCCCTGCAGCAGCGCCAGCAGGGTGAGCAGGTTCAGGTGTAGCATGCACAGGCGCAGGGCCGGCGGGCTTCGGCGCCACAGGCGCAGGGCGTGCAGGAATGATGATGGGACGCGGGGCAATGAACACCGGTCGCGCCGGAATTACCACAATTGCGGACGCAGCACCAGCAGCAGCCAGCAATGAAAGGATGAGAAGTTTCTTCATGTCATACTTCCAACGAAACACTCTTCCCCAGCGGATAAGGGTTCCGTTCTCGGGCCGCCTTGTCCTGGATCGAATAGCGTTGCACGAGGTGGTTGCGGGCCTGGATGTATTGCATCCCGGTTTCATCCATCACGCGCTGGATTTCAGCGTCCGTCGGCAGTCGTGTCATCGCTTTCTCCCCAGTTGAAAACATGGCCGCAGTTGTCGCATTCATCGCCACGCACGGCAGTCGGATTGATCTCTTCGCCGCAGTCGGGGCAGACTCCGCCCTCGTATTGGTCCACAGCCGCCCCCTCCACCTTCACAAGGGCTTCCAGCGGCTCGCGGAACTCGCTGAAGTTGCGATCACGGATCCACTCCACCATGGCTTCGATCATGCCGCTGTTGTCTTCCAGCATGCAGAGAAGATCGCCGATTGTTGCTTTGGCGGTCAGTTGCCCGTAGCACATCGGGTCCTTGTAGCCCAATGCCCTGGCGATTTGGCACAGGTTTTCCACCCCGCGCCGACCTTCCATGTGGTGCATATTCTCCTGCGCCATATAGGCATCCAGGAGTTCGGAAACATCTTTGCTCATATCAGACTTTCGTGATGTAGTTGGCAGCTTCGATCAGGAGCTTGGTGTGGTCGGCGACCGTGCCTTCCAGGACATCCATGTCGAAGATCTGATCGCGTTTCCAGCGCGCCATGGCCGTATCCACATAGGCCTTGTTGTCGTAGATGCTCAGGATGGCCTTCAGGTTGCCAAACCAGCGGCTGGTGCCTCGCTTGCCGGTGCCGTGCCATCCGGTGATGACCAGGATGCGGTCTCCCTTCTTGAACTCCCAGTGAAACATGGCGCTCTGCAGGCGCGCATCCACGCGGATAAAACCCTTCGACTTCAGGATGGCCTGGGCCGACTTCAGGAAGGTTTCGGTCTGGCGCGTGACAGCCTCTTCTTCGGCTGGCCGCTCGTTCAGCGTTGCGATTTTCGGCATGATGTTCAGCGGTTGAGGTGGGACAGGAGGGCGTCGGCACGGACATTCAGCGATTGCTCTACATATTCGGTGTACCGCTGGCCCGGGACCATGATGAAGTCCAGCACGGCGATGCAGTGGCCATCCGGATCCAGGATGTTGATGCTCCAGCCCGTCGGGATTTCTTCGATCTGGTCCTTGGTGTACATGACTTGCGTCCTGTTTGTGTTGCGATGTCTGTATTATGCAGCAGCAGGAGCCTGCCGTCGACCTTTTGATGGAGACATATCCACCTTTGCCATGTGCTCCTTCACCATACGCCGGATGGTAGGAATGTGCCGCCGATTGAAAGTTGTGTTCCAACCCTCGTCGGTGCCGGCAATGGTCTTCAACTCCTTCGGAGTCAGGCGGCCGTTGTAGATGGGTAGTTCCATCAGGCGAGTACCTTTAGCTTTCACACCGTTGGAGTCGTAGTGCCTCAGCTTGCCGTTGTGCTCGAACTCCAGGCCGACATGGCCGAAGAAGACGCCGTTGTCGCTCCACTCTCGGGGATTGCCCTTGGTGATTTTCGGACGCACCTTGTCGATGTCCAAATCGGCACGCATGCGGTAGGATGCAGTGATGCCTCGCACATTCACCCCGAGCTTCACAAGCTCTTCAGCTACCAGTGCAGCATAGACGGCGCACCCACCGCAGTTGATGTTTTCGTACCTGGCGTTGATTTCTTTGCCAAGTGCATTCAGGCGGCGGACAAGGTTCATGTTTCGACTCTTGCTTGCTGATGTGTTGCGATGTCTGTATTGTGCAGGAGTTGAGTTTAGCTGTCAACTCCTGCTTGAAGATCGACCCCGGTTATTTTCCGGCGGGCTTGGTCTGACCCTTAGGGGGTGCCGTAACATCGATCAATTCGCACTGTGCCCGGGTGATTGCGACATATTCCAGGTTCGATTCCTGGACCATTTGCCAGTCCTTCCGTGCATACGGGCTGGGCATGAAAGTGCTGCGACCCAGCAGGAACACCCGCTTCCATTCGCGCCCCTTGGACTTGTGGATGGTGGAAAGCGTCAGCACCTTGGCCTTTTCGCCTTCCGGAGTGTTGCCGAACATCGTGTCGATTTCCTGCAGCAGGTCGGACAGGTTGTGCTTGTTTTGGCCTTGGCAGCGGGTGATCAGCACGCGGAGGCAATCGATCTGATCCACCAGCGCACCGACCTTCTCTTCCTGCCCTTTGGACATGAACTTTGCAGTCATCCGGGCTTCGTAGTCGTCGAGTTTGTTCGTCAGCGCGGCCAGCGTGGTGATCCTCCAGCGGGATGCCAGCTTGGCAAGGCCTTCGCCGATTTCACGCCCTTCGACGCGGCATGCAGTTCCGCGCGCCAGCAGCGAATAGGCAGTCTGGATGAGCGGAGCGGTGTTGCGGCACAGGATGACATCTTCACGAGTCAGCTGCTCCTTCTCCATCATTTCCATGTAGGTCGTTGCACGCACCACGCCGTCCGGTGCAGTTTCGTGTGCTTCGATGTCCGGAACCAGGCGTTGAGCTTCCTTGACGATGTTCTTGGGGCAACGATAAGTCAGCGTCAGCGGCAGGGTGGTAGCCTTGGTAGCTTGGCGCAGCTGATCCATGGAGTTGGAGTCAGCACCGGTGAAACCGTAGATCGCTTGGCACGGATCGCCAACGAAGATCATGCGTCCCACACGCGGAGCCAGCATCGCCAGCGCCAGCGCACGACGCGCCGGGTTGGTGTCTTGAGACTCGTCAACCAGCACCCACTTCTTGGGCCAGAAACGAGCCTTGAAGTACAGCGGAGCCAGGATCATGTCATCGAAGTCGATGACTTCACGGCAGCTATTCAGGCTGATGCGGTAGATGTACTGCGCCGCCTTGATGACCTGTTCGTCCGTCCAACCTTCAGTGACATCGTTCTCCAGGTCGAAGTGATCCCACATATCGTACCAGACGGACTGGTCATCCAAGGGGCACAGGTGTCCGACGGCGCGTTGCTTCGCGTAGCCAACCAGCTTGGCGATCGCTGCGCCGCACTGCTCGAAGATTTCAGCGCCTTCCGTGAACTTCTGCGCGTCGATGATTTCGAACACCTTCTTGGCGTTCAGCTTGGCTTCCGGGGCAACCTTGCGCCACGCGCCGTAGCCGAAGGAGTGGACGGTACCCGCTTGCGCAGCCTTCCAGTCGTAGCCAGCGGCTTCGAGCTTGCCCTTGATTTCGGTGGCGATGCTCTTGTTGTAGGCCATCACAGCCACATCGCCCAGGCGGTTGCGCACGATGGTGTCGATGACAACCATCAGCGTGGAGGTCTTGCCGCAACCAGCACGGGCAACCAGTTCCAGCGAACCGGTACCTTCCAGGACCCACGCATCGACCGCAGTCTGTTGCGCGGAAAGTTTGAAAGGAGCGTTCATTTTGTGTGCCCTGTTTGTGTTGCGATGTATGTATTATGCGGCAACAGGAGCCGCATGTCTACCGCTAAATGAATAGCCAGTTGAACACAAGCACGGCAAGTGAAACGGAAGCCGTTGCCGAGGCCAACATGATGAACCAGTTGACACGGCTATTCCCGAGGAAGCGTTCCGCAAGCGTCAGCAGCCCGATGAAGAGCAGCATGCCTGCGAGGAGGGAACCACCGATCGGGATCAGGTAACCGCCCTCCCAAAATGCCTGCTGGGCAGGGTTGTGGTACACGATGATGGATTGAGTGCTACTCATGTTTCACCCCTTGTGCCACCAGTCGCGTACACCCTTCAGGATTTGGTACCCTGTGAAGATCGCAAAGATGGCGATGACGATCTGAAGCACGACGCACCAGAGCGTCAGTGCGATGTATGGGAGGAGCAGCAGGATCTTCGCCAGCATCAACGCACCGGTATTCGGGCCGTGGTAGATCTCGTTCATCAGATCCAGGAGCGCAAAAGACCCCAGGACGACGAAATAGATGGCGCCGATTGCCAGTATCGTTAGGCCGACGATGATCCAGCCGTCCATGACATCAGCCGGTGATGTGCTCGAAGCTCGCCAGGCGCTGCAGGACACGCGGGTCCACCTGGAAGCCGTTGGCCAGCGCAGTGTCGCGCAGGTTGAAGGCGCTCGGGAGCGTCGGGTTCTGGAGGCCACCGAACAAGCTGTTCAGTTCCTTCTGGACGCCGTTGGCCCAGGCCCGGTCTTCTTCGAGGGTGCTCATGGGCGAGGTGCCCACATTGATCTTGGTGATCAGTTCCTTGGCGTACTTGATGAATGCCATCGATTGCATGGTGTAACTCTCTTCTCTATCACGCGGGATCTTAGATGTGGAAGATCCCTAACCACTGACTAAAGTATAACTGACTCTGTGTCTGCTGTCAACCTCTCTCTTTCTCTGCGTTTACGCTGGGCTTCTTTTAGTTTAGCCTTAGTTTCGGCAGAGAACACATGTCCTTGAAGTTTCTTGGAAATCTTCTCTTTTGTTTCCTGACTCCATACTCTTTTATTTTTTTGAAGATAATCGGAAACAGACTCTGAGACTTTTTCCTTTTGCGCATCGGACAAAGTTCTGCCACGATGAGCATCACCGATTTTCTTTTTATGTTCTTCGGTTAACCTACCACCGGAGTTCTTGCCGCCTCCGTCTGTTAGATTGAGTAGCGGGCCTTTCCCGAGATCTTTTCTTCCAAAGAAAGCAATAAACTCCATTTCTATTTCATAGGCACATTCTTCGTCGAATGTATCTATACGCCGAATCAGCGGAGCGATTCCCGCTCTCTCCATTAGCTCTAACCGCTGGATAAACGGATGCTTCTTTTTCTTACGCTTGAGGTGGTAAGTAGATCTTCTACCGGATCCTTTACCTACATAGATTGGCTCATTGTTCCTTGACGGGTCGAAGTAGATATAGGTGTAGTATTTCATACAACTATTTATCTACCTAACCAGTGTCTTACTATAACAGGGAGGATGAACCCTGTCAAGCAGGTTTTGAAAACTCCTCAATCAATGCATCCAGCCAGCGATGGCGATACTTCTGGACGACATCCTGGTCCTTTTCCTTGGCCGCATAGTAGGACTTGAAGCCAACGCCTTCTGTCCTTAGCCAGTCTTCGACACAGTTGAAGTGTCCCAGCCGTTCCATGACCATCTCCTTGGCAAGAAGGTAGTCACCGTAGGTGCTCCTTCCAAACCCGACAGTCTTGTACAGTGCGAAGCAGATGAACTGCTCCTTGGAGCCGATACTGTAGGTCTTGGAGAGGTGAGCCTTCGCGAGCACCAGTGCCCGATGAATGCGTTCGCGCTTGTTCACGCCGTCACCTTTTCAATCTTGGGTTCGGGATTCTGCTTGATGATCTTCTCGCCGGCTTCCAGCTTGAAGTTGTCACCGGACATGGGACCCAGGCCTTGCAGCATGACCCACTGGATGTCGGGGCGGTAGCCGACCTTCTCGTCGTACTTTTCGCTGGCATCGCCCTGCATCAGGAAGGTTTGCGTACGGCCAACCGTGCCATCCTTCAGCACCTCGACAACCGCGAAGCATTCGTTGTCGGGTTGCAGATCGTTGCCGGGTTTCGCCTTGCCACTTCCCGGCTTGCGGATGCCCTTGGGAACCGGTGCACGGCCCAGGCCTTCGACCGGCGCAGCCTTCTTGGCGTTGTTGTAGTGCGTGGCAGCCGCCGCCAAGGAACAGCCAGTTTCCGCCATCAGCGTGTCCATCACCGTCTTGCGGAAGTTGCGGCCATCCGTTGCCGCCAGCGCGATGTGCTGGTTGTAAAGTTCGATTGCGCGTTCCTTGGCTGTTGCCATTTGTGACTCCTTGTTGCGATGTCTGTATTATGCAGGCAGGATGGCCGGCTGTCTACCTGTTTACGAAAGCAAGATGACTTCGCGGCCTTCGACAGGCGCGTCTTCGTCGAACTCGTCGGCGTTGTTCACGAGCTTGTCCATCTGGTGGTATTCGCTGTACTTCACCCGGGCGACTTCACCCGGATTCGCGCCAACGGCCACCTGAGTGCTCCAGTGGTCTCCGTAGTTGTACGAAAACATCACTTCCTTGTCACCGTGGCCGGCATCCTTGAGTTCCTGGATGTGGTCGGCCAATTCATTCACAGTCATTGTCATGTTCTTACTCCTTGCGATCGTGGATGGGGACGGCACCGTAGGACTGGCCGCCGGTGATCAGACGAACAGCTTCGTGGAAGCGGCTGTCGGAAGTGGCCGCATAGTTGCCGCCCATCATGTACCAGCCATCGTCTTTCACCCAGCCTGCAGGCACGCGGCGTGCCGGAACGATCTTCACCAGGCCCCTGCCGTTGCCGGGGATCAGCAAGGCCTTCTGGTACTCGGGGTGGTCGTTGTCCGTCGGGCCGGAGACATTGATCAGCAGCAGTTGAGTATCCCGGCTGGAAATGCCACCGTTGGTGCAATCTCCCATCGGGTTCTTGTAAACCGAAACTACGAGTCCCATCTGTGGCTCCTGTTTGTGCAGTGTGTTTATATTAGCTGATCAGGGTGGGATTGTCAACTAACTTTTGGAAGCCATAATGTGAATCTGACCTCCGAGTTGGACATGCTTGTACATGGCTTCCCACCTGGCCACCAACGCAGAGTCACCTGTGAATCCGTGATCCTTTTCAACCCGACGCTGGTCGACAATCGCCGCACGGAGGGCGAACAGGAGATTGCTTTGATGGACAAGCATTTCGCTCATGACTTCTCCCAACCAGCGCACGGCCGCGGACTGATCCAGTATTCGCCAACCTTGTCCGACGCTTTGTATTCCTTCAGCGCCAGCTCGGCTTCCTTGCGGTTGTCGAACTCGTCGACGGTTTCCTTGCCTTCACCGCCCTTGTAGTTGATGTAGATGCTCATGATATGACGAAGATGTCCGCGCTGGTTGTGGTACGGCGGCACTTGATGCTGTTGGCATCACAGAAAGCCACCAGTTGGGCGTACTGCGGCTCCACTTGTCGGTGCCAGTTTTCGGCCTTGACAGTGATTTCCTTCCCGCGATAGTTCGGCGGATAGGTCTTGCAGTTGTAGGCAGCGGCCACCAACACATTCAGTCGCTGCGCCAGTAGCTTCTGCGCAGCAGTGAAGTTGCCGATGTTGGCCTTGTTTCGTGCTTCGATGTCCAACACAGCAGCAATCGGATTGCCGGGGCAGTTACCACGGCCGTCGTCGTCGATTTGCATGAGTGACTCCTTGTTGCGATGTCTGTATTATGCAGCCACAGGATGCTGTTGTCAACAACTATCAGAAAACGTTCTTGTGCCCGTCCCAGCCAGCTTCAAGGCCTTCCAACCCCTCGTCTACCTCGGTCCGTGCAAGGAAGGCTCTGTGTTGACCAGTGCGAGACTCTTGCTCCACTGCCTTGCATCTCTTGGAACAGAACCTTGCCCAACCGCGATTTCGATCGGCAGTTCTTGCCGTGAAATCCTTACCGCATCGGCAAGTATAGGTTGCGGTAGCTGCCATTATTTCGTTCCCTGAAGTTTCTTGATTGGCAGACCTTGCAGGTCTGCCAACTCGCCGTTGTCCACAAAGAAGTCGGTTCGCGGATCCCAGTACTTGCCTTCCGCAGGATCATAGTACAGGATTCGTCCGTTGCCGTAAGTGAACGGGCCTTCCAGCCCTTTGCGAGGGCCATAGCGTTCGTCGCGTTGAAACACAGTGTAGGCCATTATTGGTGCTCGAGCAGTGTTTGACAGTGTATGCAACGTCTGCACCCCTGCACAGCCTGCCGCCGCGCTAGGGGGATTTTTTCGCCACAATCAGTGCAATACTCCAAACTCTCCCCTGTGGGCATGCTACGCTGAATCGCAGCAATTGCATTGAGGGCATGATGGATGCCGTGAAGCTGACCCATCTCCTCTTCGGCGATGTTGGTGTGTTGGACGGACTCGACTTCAGTCATTTGGATGGCGGGGAGAATTGAACCCCGACAGCAGGGCGGAAGATGAGTGCAGCATCCGTCTGCTCATGTGAAACCATTAGTACCAAATGCTGGGCACTGACGTTGATGGTGTGCGATTTTCCGTGCGGATCCGTGTACATGATGGAGAGATGATCACCAGATTCCATCACAACAGTGCCATTCCTGACACTCTTGATTTCATGTTCCCAAGCACGGATTTGCATGTCAGCTTCCCATTCCGAAAGTGATTTGGTGAGCCTTTTCGTTGATCTCGATGCCCTCGAAGTAGAGGTCACTGAAATCATGTCCCCAAATGCCGTACGGGCCCGGAGAATGTGCTCGGTTGAGCATGCCCGGAATGTGTCCCGGATTGCCAACGGCAGCGTCTTCTTCTTGGTAGATGCGTTCGTAGTCTGCACGCGCCAATACCAACAAATCTTCGCCAGTCATCTCCGGAGTCAGCGTATGCGGAAAACTGGCTGCCACCGACAACGGATAGTCGTAGGTGAAGTAGAAATTGCCGGTCAGTCCCAGCGGCTTATCCAGCTGATCGGCATGCTCGTATTCTTCACGCTCTTCGCCCTTGATGAAAGATGCGGCGTGAACGTTGCAATCCAGTTCCATGGTTTACTTCTTCACGTTGTCAGTGAAGGACCAAACCAATGCGGCAACCCAACCAAGGAAAGTCCATCCGAGAAAGATATTGAGGCAGAGGATGGCTACTCGGTTACCGTGTTCACGGCCGAATGCAACAAATGTCGGAATCAGGTAAATGGCAAGGCCGATAACGAAGATGATAAATGCAGTCATGATGATCTTTCAAATGGTAGACATTTACAGATGAATTTCCAGGAGAGAGGTACTTCTGTCCAAGACCCCGGTCAATATACCAGTATGCCGTGAAACGAACATATATCCGATGATCTGGTTGCCTGCATTCTTACAGCCAACACCCGAATTATATGTCGCATTGATCAGCGTCAGCTCTTTCTTATTTTCCATGTACCCCGAAAAGGTGCAGCCCGAATCAAATTTTCCTGTGATTCGGGCACCGCTACGATCCGCGGTCGAAAAAATGGCTGTTGAAAAAGTTATTGTCAACTTGTCAACCGGTTGATTACTTCCGAATTCTGTGAGCGTACCAAAACGCGAACCCAATACGGGCACCGGCGTATTTTGCAAACTTTCATTAAGAGTCAGGTTCATTGCGTACGGCGCAGCAGTTTTGAAAAACGCCGGACTATTATCACTGAAGCTGCCGGTTGTGGTGTACGGAGTCTGCGAATTTGTGTAGTAATTCTTGTACTGGGCGTTGAATTTATAGCCCGGGAGAAGTGTCGAATCGCCAATGATGATACCCGATGTACCATTGGAGGCAAGATACCTCAGAAATACTCGTCCATCACCGTAGATAACACCCTCAACCGGCTTGCCGTCGACAAGTGTGCCGGTATATAGCCCGAAAACCGGATGTTGAATAGATGGAGGAATATACGGCTTATCAGGAAGTTCTTCGCATGCCTTACCATCCTTGTCGCCGTCGAGCTGTGAAGCACCAGCCACATAGGCAGCCTGAGCATCTGTCTGATAGGAGAACATGCTGCAAGTGTAGTTGGCATAGATATTCTTGCCCGAATCATTGCCACCTCCGCCACAGGCGGTTGTGAGTGCCGCGAGAGAAGCAATTGCGATACTGTTGAGGTAATTCATTGTGAGTCCTGTTTGCGATGTATGTATTATGCAGCTGATCTATTAGTCAATCAACCGATATAAGAAATCACCAACCATGAGTTTTTAGCCACTCAGCACTCAAGAATTCTGGCTTACCTGCGGTTAGTTTTTCTTCGTCGGTAAGGTCCCTTATGATGAGCTTCTTGGATTTTCCATACTTTGCTTCACAGAAGGCTCTATCATTCTTTATCTTGACCTTACCACTGGCACAGTCCGGAACAGAATCTAATTCGGTTGATATTGCTAACATCAGCAGACCGGCAATCAGAAGAGCAACCAGCGAGCTAGATACTATCAGCACACCTTTCCTGATATCGGGAGGAAGATGATAAACAATCACCCACAGGATTATGCAGATTGCCACGAACCAGAATGGCCCGAATACGAAAAACATTTTCTGCACCCTGTTTGTGTTGCGATGTATGTATTATGCGGCCAATCAACCAAATGGTCAACCTGTATTTTAGTCACGCGAAAAGGGCCCCGAAGGGCCCTATCCGTCTTGCCGTATATGATTGATTTTTGAAATAATCAGCGTCGCTACGTCATGGCCCGCTCACTTTCATAATCGGATGTTAGGCGTTATGTTGAGACTTGGTTGGATGAAGGGGGCCGGAGCCCCCTTGCATCAGGCCGCCGCTTCGGCGGTGTCTTCGACGACCAGGATCGACAGCTTGTTGGCGCCGCTCTTCAGCACGCCGGCCTTGGCGATCAGGATCTCCGCCGCGCCCTTGCTGATGCCGGACACGACTTCCTTGCCGCTGCGGGTGTTGACCACCGTCACGGGGTTCAGCACCGGGCGACCGCCCTTCTTGTCTTCCGGACGGCCCAGGTTCTCGACGGCGCTCGGGTTCTCCAGACGCGTGGTCTTCAGCGCGTGGTTGTAGTGCGTGGCCGCCGACGCGACGCTGATCTCGAACTTGGCGACGGTGCCGTCGATCACCTTGCGGCGGAACTCGGTACCGGTCAGTTCGCCGGCCTGGAACTTCGGCAGGTACTTGGCGAAGCGTGCATTGGTGTATTCGCGGATGCCCTTCATGATGTTTCTCGCTTTCTTTGCGCTATGCGCAGTTGGTTGGGGTGTTTATGGTTTGCAGACACTGTGTTTGCATCCCATGTGTGTATTATGTCAGTTCTGCTCAGTTCTGTCAACAAGTAAACCTGTAACAGTGCAGTTCAGATGAATAAATACATGATGCCCATCTTTATCTACTATGTTTATTCCTACCTTCGTGAAGACCGTACACCTTACTATATCGGCAAAGGAAAAGGTCGGCGCGCTTGGCGTCACTTTCGCGGAGAAGTATCGCCTCCAAAAGATAAATCAAGAATCCAAATTGTTGCACATAATCTTTCTGAATTTGAATCTCACATTCTGGAAAGAAAATTGATTGCGTTATATGGACGAAAAGATATAGGAACAGGTATTCTTAGAAATAAGACCGATGGCGGCGAAGGTGTATCTGGAAGAGTACCGACAATCGAAAGTCGAGCGCGCGCCCGTTTGTCAAACAAGGTCACATGGCAGAAGGATGAGACTATGGCCCGGTATGTTTCGTCTATGAAGGACATATGGAACGATGCAGACCGTAATGCCAAAATCAGTGCAGCAATGGCAGGTGAGAAAAATCCACAATTTGGAAAACCTGCACCAAATAGGGGTAAGACCCATTCGGAAGAAACTCGTGCTAAAATGAAAGAAGCATGGGCAAAAAGAAAGGCAGCCGAAGCTGCCCATCTCAATCAAGTGTAGTGCTTACGCAAACAACTTGAATTGATCCCCAAATACATCTCTCCTGCTTACGGCATAAGCGGTGCGACCCTTAGAATTGATGCTCTTACGAACATTCAATCCAGCCGAGCGAAGTTCGGAAACGCGAGCACGCAAGTTTTGAATGCCGTATGTTTCGCGAGCTTGCGCCGCCGATAATGCACGGCCAGTGCCACGCAAATGAGTTTCAAGAAAAGCTACCTGAGTAGTACGAAGATTTGTGAACGCCATGATTTATGGTCTCCTTAGTTGATGATCTAAGTATAACAGTTCGAACTGCGAAAGTCAAGAGAAAAGCGACCTGGTTTTACACCGAAGTCGCTTCAGGGCGGTTGAAGATCTGGATCCTGTAACCGGAGACCAAACCGCATATTGGACCGAAGAATCTATCGTCGGCAGTCCGCTAAAAGGGGAGTTTCTAGCGATTCCCCATGTTTCCTTACTTTCTTTTATATTCTCCTTTTTATCCTATTCCTTAGTTGAAACAGGATAGGGAGTGAAATCCAACGATAGATAACTCCCAAACCTATCGCCAGGGTAGTGGTATGTTGGGTTCTGCACTACCATCCGACGCTATTATCCCAACCTTACGGGCGCCGTGTTCTGAGAATCTCGCGTGCTTCGGCCTCCAGGTGAGCGTCCTTCGGCGCAATGCGAAACTCGGTTCTGCTGCTCGGAATGACTCGCCAGCCGGGGATCCATTCCCCGTCGTATTCGGCCTCGAAGTCTGCACCCAACACCACTGCGAGCTGCTGCTCCTGTGTTAGGTGCCCGAAGTTGTTGTGTTTCATTACATCATCCGGAGATTCCGGGCACCGAACTCGTTCTGCAGTGCAGCGAGTTCTTCGGACAGTGCGAAGACCGACACGCTGTCACCCGTCTGGAGCAAGGGGTCGCCCTTCAAGGCACGCAGGCGCAGCTTGGCCACCACCACGGCGGTTTCAGCAGCGTAAACCTTGAGTTCTTGTTCGCGGATCTCTTCGTCGGTACCGAGTTGGGCCATGATGGTCTTTCGTTGATGGTTGAGGTTCAATTCGAGGAGCCACTATTTCTATAGATGCGGTGGCCCGAAACGCTCCATTGTTCGGTGTGCTGGCAGGGATTCGAACCCCGTTCTCCAGACAGCCTTTTCATGTGTTCGGATTCCTGTTTAACGGGGTGGTCCTTTCCCCGATTTCGCTAGATACGGGACCAACCGTATTTCGCTACTGCCCTATTCGCCACATGAGTTTGCTGCTATCGGTTTTGCCACGAATCAAGGTCCTTTGTTACCTCTATCGTCTTGTTAAACTAACAGCACAGAATCAGTATAAAGGACGCAAGCATAAGCGTCAACAGGAAAAAGGAACGCCCCCGGAGGGGCGTCGAAGGTCTGAACCAAAGCTATTCTACGACTCGAAGTCAATCTTACCAACTTCGCACAAGAGAAAGCATCTCCCAAGTCAAATTTAGGGAGTAGAAGACCGGGTCGTCTAAAGACCGCTTTAGTTGAATGGTGGGAACCGTTCCGCGCCGTCTATACTTTCCCACCACCCTTTTATAGCAGCAGGCGCAGAGTTCGAATAGGGGACGCGGTTTATTTCGTCCCCTCTGTGCTTAGACCCCAGCAAGGGCAATGCCCCGCTTTGCTGCTTCTGCTTGCCGCTTCATCAGCAGGCGCTTGAATTTTGCTTCGCGCTGGAGACAGGTGCTTTCTGCCATCTCCTCCCAAGACTTCGGATCTGCCTTGACGAAATCAGCAATCTTCTTGACCATGCGCAGCGACACTTCGCGCAGGTACTCACTGTTGTCGTAGACGAAATCCCAGATCTGCACTTCCTGCTCGGCAGCGAACTGGTAGGGCGACAGCATCCCGTCACGCACCACTTGCTTGATGCGCAAGAGCTTGTCACGCATACTGCCGATTTCCAGATCCAGGTAGTGGCACCGCGACATGATCGCTTCCAGGTGATTGGCGATGCGCGAACCCTTGGCAATCGTGCGCTCGAAATCGATGTTCGACAGGAAGATGATGCTGCCTTCGAAATCAAACGCTTCGGGGATGTCTTCCACTGTCAGCACGCGGCTTTCCTTGTTCCAGCAGATGCGGCGCTTGTCGCCGGAGTTCAGCGCAGCCTTCAGCAGGTTGAGCGACTCTTCGTCGAACAGGATGCCGTCGCAGTCGTCGAACACCAACACGTTCTCCGGCGAACGGTTGTAGTAGAGCTTCTGGTACAGGCCGATGCTCGACACACCGCCGCTGACAACTTCGTACTTCGGATCCTTGCCAGCCATCGTGCGGAACATATTGGCAGCTTCGAGTTGCTTCTCCACGCCAAAGCTCTTGCCGATACCCGGGGGGCCAGTGACCACCAAACCGCGCACGACATTCCGTGCGCAAGCGTCAGTGATCTTGTCCAGCATCAGGAAGGTCTCTTCGATGCGGTCCATCGCTTCGTCATCCGTTTCCGCTTGGATGAACGCAGCTTCGTAGTTGGTGCTGACTTCGATGCCAGCGCCTTGCGTGCCGTTGTCAACGACGATGTGTTCGCCCAACTCTTCGCCATCGGCGCCCAGCATCGTGATGTCGGCCTTCTCGACCTGGACACGCTGAACAGGCGGAGTGCCTGCCTTGGGGTTGGGGTTGCGGATGGTAACGAAGCCACCCTTGGCTCCGTCTTGGTAGGGTTTGACCAGGGGGAAGATGCCCGACACGAGCTCTCCGCGATAGTAACCTTTGACGATCGAAACAGAAATAGTCATGTGCCTTCTTTCTTAGTTGCTGCATGTCTATGCAGTGTCAATATAATAACATCTTGCACGCAAAGATCAACCTACATTTGGTTGATCGGTCGATAAATAGAGATGCGCACCGCGGTGAACCAACACCCGTGCGCTCTATGATTGTAAGGAAATCACAGCTATGTATTTATTCTATGTCTATGCGTATCTACGCAAATCGGACTCAACACCATACTATATCGGAAAAGGAAAAGGTAACAGAATATACGAAAAACATTCCGTTGCAATACCTAATGACAAAATCCGAATAGTATTTATTGAAACCAATCTGTCCGAGATTGGAGCATTTGCTCTTGAACGCAGAATGATTAGATGGTATGGTAGAAAGGACTTGGGGACAGGTATTCTCAGGAACCAGACAGATGGAGGAGAGGGCTGTTCTGGTCTTATTCATACAGCTGAAACAAAAACAAAACTCAGCGAACTTTTTACCGGAAAATCCAAGCCTCCGCGCACAAAAGAACATATGGATAAAATCCAGACGACTCGTAAAATCAACGGAAAACCTGGTCCTAACAAAGGAAGAGATTTTAGCGAGAGTCACCGAAAAAATCTATCAGATTCTGCTAAGAAGAGAGTACAAAGTGAAGAAACTAAAAAGAAGATTAGCGACTCTATGAGATTGAAAAAGTCAAGCTCTTAGTTCAAATGACCAGGTAGGCGTGGCCGTTGTCCAAGACATCGCTGCCGTCGGCTACGACGAAGGGATAGTCCTGCACAAGCGGATAGAACTCGTCTACGCCGCTGACATGCACAGTCACGGCATCGTCCAGTCGCTCGTCGGGCAGGGCTTTGAGGTTTTCGATCAGTTCCCGGTAAGTGAGTGCCATCTTTGGCTCCTGTGTTGCAGTGTCTAAACTATAACGCAGGTTGGACCCTGTGTCAACATCAAAGTGAACTGAACCACTTCATTCCTTTGGTTGCCCTACCACTACCCCTATTCGCCCCTTTGTATGTGGGCAGCTGGGTATCACAGTTGGGACACACAAGACGAAAGTTTAGCGGATGATTATTGCTTGCATCTCCGTCAATGTGATCGAGTATCATTACCAGTTCCTTGCCGTTATGCAAAGGCTGCTGGTTGCAGATTGCACACTGGTTACCATCCCGGATCTTGACATACTTCTTTATCGCAGCCCTTGTCGGTAATGTGCCGTCTTCGAACTTTTGCGTATTTTCGAGCAACCATTGTGCCTTACGATAGTCTCCGTGGCAGACACTATCGCAAAACTTATTGGTAGTCGAGTGTTTCCAGGTGTTTTCTTTCCCGCAATGAAGACAGTGATATAGTTTCATAGAGCTCCGGTTTGTAGTACCACTGCTCTATTTATCTTTGGTAGGACCGGTGGGCCAATGATCCCACTTCTACGGATTAAAAGTCCGTTGCTTCACCTTAAAGCTTCGATCCCGTATTATTCAACCACTGCTATCCACATCGTTGTTCTGCCCGCAGACGGAACAGATGTAGCGATTGTAGCAGTTTCCGAGATTCTGCGCAAACACCCACTCATGTCCGGGACACTTCTCCTTGGGAGAAACATAGCCCCAGCCATTGCAGTGGTTGCACATGGCGCGGAAATGCACGAACTTGTGGCGATTTTCCTGCGTGTCGGGCGTATTCGGCGGCAGCTTGTACGCATTCATCTCCAGGTTCCAGCCGCCCCATCCCTTACACCGCGGACATTCCTTGGTGTTGCCATACTTGGGCTCCATGCGAGTCCAATCCACAAACGCATCGGCATGCGTGTGGTCCATGTATTGCTTGGGTTGGTATGTCATGGTCTGATTGTAGCAGGATCTTCCTGCGTGTCAACCTCAGTTGGAACGAGTTCGCGAAGGATTTCAAGGACTTCGGTGGTCGTGAATCCAGGATTGATGCCGTCACCCATGTACGGGCCTCGCATCTTCTCCAACCTCTTGAAGCGAGAAACAGCTTTTCGATCGAGAAGATCCCAGTCGAAAGTATCGTCGCTGATCCGGTGTGGCAGCTTGAAGCCTGGTGGAAAATTCCAAGCAGTGGTGTAGTGGTCTTCGATCTCCGAAAACATCTCTTCCAGGCAGTAGTCAATGGCCTCGGCGACACGTTCGCGGCCACGCTTGTAAGCCCAATAGGAGCGAATGCTACGGTAATCGCATCGCTTCGGCATGCGTTCCAGTGCGCTGGAAAGCAAATGATCAGAGCCCACCGGATGGAATGCGCAAGTGTTTTTCAACTTGAAGGCAAAGTCTGCCTGCGCATTTTCATCGGGCGTACCATCTTCCTTGTAGAAGCGCACAGTGTTCCCGATGACTCGGCGAAGCTCATCGACTATCTTTGGCCAGTTGTATTTCATACCGTTCTCTGTGTTACCTTACCTCTACTCTAACAGTATGTTGCCATCCTGTCAAGCAGATTAAGAAAGAGGATCGGTAACCACCCAGGTGTTTCCACGCCACATGATATTGCCGGTGTGGAGGTCGTAGCAGACATCTGCATCCGGATGAAACTTCTGGCCGTGTTCGCAAGCCAACGAAATCAGCGTCAGAACCTCGGCTTCGAAGTGTTCCGTGCCTTCCGGAATACCTTTATTGGGCAGTTCCCATGCAGCATTCGAAAGCCGAGTAGTAACCTTTTCATGCTCGGAGCGTTCGCCTATCGGTTGTCCCCAATCATTACATTCGGAAAGGGTTCCGGGAGTCAATTTCTCCATGTAGACCACACCAATGCTTTGGTACGGTTCGTTGGGCTTCCTGTGCAGGATGACGCGATGGATGACCGGAAGGTGGGGATTCTTGATACCCAGTTCCGACATGACGTGCAGGTAGGACAGGTATCCACCGTCGTTCATGCGGAAAATCTTTACCACATACGGGGTGGCATCGCTGGTATATGCACGAGCATACAGGCCACCGCCGACCTTCTGCAGACCTTCGATGTGTTCATCGGCCCATTCATTGGCGCAGTCATCTTCGCCGAGAGTGATCTCTTCGATGTGGAACGTCATGTTGCTTGTGGCGTTTGGTTAGCGATTCCATAAGTGTATGGCCATCCTCGGGATTGGTCGACCAAAGGATGATAACCGTTCCGCGTCCGGTCGACATTGTATATAGTGACCGCGTATAGGGTTTCACCAAGACCGTTTGGCCGGGCCGCGTCGCCTTTTGGCAACGAAATGTAACTAGGTTTCGGTTTTCGAGTTTCGTTATGGTATTCGTCTATGAAACTCTAATAGAAACCCATTTGGTAATCTGTAGAAATCGAGTGGTCCAATACTATCGGGATGACACAATGATATACAGATGAAACCAATGGATTCTTTTAGACTTGGATATTCTTCCAACCAAATCTGTCTTTTGCTTTCTTATATCTCGGCTTCTCTATTCGTATCCACTGGAAGGTTAGCGACATCATAAGAAGTTCTTGCTGCTTTACATAAATCGAAAAACGAGATATAGCATCTGTTCCATGATTTATATGGCGCAATACTTTCTTGCGTGGAATAGCCGTAATGATTTCACGCATCCGTGGCACATCTGCTGCACGCACAAACACATAACGCAGGTAGGGACGATCGCGTGGTTGTTCAGTAACGGTCATTATCATCCCACATTTGGAGCCAACTTTCAGTAAACTTTGGCATGGCCAACTTTAGGAAAGCAAGTTCCTCGTCGTTGATTACAATATCAATCCTGTGGATGTCAGAGTGTGGCTCTATTCTGTCTATCTTATTATCGTCAGGCCGGATACCTGCCAATAGGTCGAAGAACCTATCCTTATCCTCTGTCCTTATCACAACACGATATAGCGACAGTCGTGTAGAGTCGATAGGAGGAGGAAACCAACCAACGTGCGTGTTCATAGGTGCGTTTTCTGTGTGTGATTTTGCCGCAGGATTCTTGTGTAACTTTCCTATTTAGATTTCCAAATCTGAGATGGAAAACTAAACCGGAAAATCTACTGTAGGTTTTAGATTACAGGTCTAGTTTTTCTTCAAGGATGCTATATAGGGAACCAGATATAACACCGTTTACCAGGCCAATAAAAATCTCACTCAACCATCCTACGGGCCCAAATAACAAGGTAACTACCACATTGAGAAATAATGCTAGGAAACAAAGTGCGCCAATAAGTCCGTATTTCTTCCTCTTTTTTGAAAGGGCTTCGGCATCTATTGCATCAACTATCTTGTTGATTTCTGCCATGTAATCTTCGTATATCCATCCTGTACCATCTAATGCAGAACGAGTGACTGATGTATCCAGATTGATGGTTGTGTTGAGATAGATAGGCTCAACAGCCTGTGCTCCAAGGAAAGGTTTCAACCACTTCATCCTATTGTACTTACGGAGTTCGGCAGCGTTTGCGAGTGCTTCTTCGCGGCGACGCACCTCGTGCCCTACACAGAAATGAGTAAGACTACGGGTGCGTTCTAACAAGTCATGCCAAGGAATCCTACGCAGTGCATTGTAGGTGTCGTCTTCGGTCATGTTGTTTTTCATATACAACTATGACCGAAGAAGAGGGTTCCTTACCGAAATGTGCGAGCTGCATTTAGGACAATTGATCCAATATGAAGTATCGCTATCACCGCCGTAATCCGTATAGCTCCGTTGCTGGACATCAATCGGCGTGTATTCAAGGGTTGCACCACAATGACTGCATACAACCTGCTTCACAACGGAGGGATCGGGCCCTTCTTTGATAACTTTGATAACCATGCTTACTCCACAAAGGGTACTTCGTCGACGCGCCAGTCGGAATCGTCAGACATTTGCGTAAGATCTTCCTGTTCCTGCGCTGTATAGGTTGCAGTGATTCGCTTTAGTTCGTCGTATCGGCGATTACACCATTCATTGTGTGGCTTTGCCGCATCAATTGCTGCCTGCATATTGGCAGCTTTTGCTGCACGATACTGTTCCTTTTGCGTCAGTGTCCACTTGTTGAACCCGCCGCCACCGAAGTTAGGAAGTGCCTTCGGTTTGATGGTACCTACCAATGGTCGCGGATTGACTGCATCCCATTGTTTCATATGGGTGATGTTTATCAGACCCCACACTTCGTTCCTGCGAACAAGGCGAGCCTTCATCTCTGCTACCTTCGCATCAGCCTTCGCTTGATCGAATGTGGCAAGGACAGGATCTTCACGGAAGTCATCATAACTACCAGATGAATGGATTACAAGCAGGATGTTCATTACCAGCTCACATGGAACAAGTAGTCATCACCAAACGAATCCTTGTGCTCTTTGATTTTGCCGCATTCATAACCCAGACTTGTCAGATGAAGCCTTGCCTGGTCGGCAAACTCGCGAGAAATAAACTCCAGGGTGGTGACAGTTTTCCCTGTCATTGCTTCAGCACGGATTTGCCTGAAGTAAGACTTCTCGTCTGCCATCGCCCGTGCTTCACTCGCCTTCATTTGGAATCTCCTCACCTTCGAGTTCGAACCATTGTCCGTCAACAACCTTCAGCAGGATGAATCGGCCATGCATACCGCTGCGCATGTAGTCTCTTCCACCGTCAATCCAGACAGACTTGTCTTGCGAGTAGCGCATGTCGTGGCGGGCGCGACTGTAGATGATTTCGCCATCATCCGCCACTACACCGTTGATAACGCCTTCTACAGCAGATGCACCACTTGTGATGTACAGCACACCACGACGCACGAACAATGCGAAGTAGTTGGAGTATCCTTCCACCGGGGGTGTTTCCTGCCAGAAGATCTCCGCAGGAACATCTTCCGACCAGTTGCCGTGGGCGTCGCGGATTGCCATCTGCCCGACATATTTCGCATTGCGTCTGGCTTCAACTTCTGCAATTTTGACAATGCAGTCTTCGTGGCCGTTGTTGACTTGAGCAGTTACATTTTTCATATTAGGGCACCACTACTAGGTTCTTGTTGCTCATCCAGCTGCAAGGTGCGTCGATCTCCCCGCCCTTCAGGATGCCAGCTTCCATGATGATTGTTTCCAGGCAGCCAGTAGTGATCTCAAGTTCAAACCCACGTGGGTCCAGGATGCGCCACAGCTTGTTGGAAGTGGAATATCGACTCACAGAGTTCTCGATCTTGAAGCCACGCATCGGTGCATTGTCGTACACCATCGGTTGTGGATCGGCCCAGTCGTCGAGCACTTTCTTTATTCTGTCGCGGGTAACGGGATCGTAGTCCCAGCGCCAGCCGGAGATCCACATATGCCCGCCGCGGTCTTCCCATTTGAAATCAGCCATGTATCCACCATAGGCCCATTCGATCTGAGTCTTCATCTTGGATGCCCAGGTCGACTTCTTCGGCTCGTAAGCGTTCAGGAAGCCCAGCGGGGTGTCATACCCGATGATGACGCCGTTGTCATACTTGGGTTGCTTCTTCTGGGTCACATAGACCTGATCGGGAAGTTTGGTAGATTTGGTAGATTTTGTTGCCATGCTGCATTGTAATGGCTGCAAAACAAATAGTCAATCGAGTATGAACCAACCGGGCCATTTTTCGGATAAGCATCTTTTCTTTACTGTTACATATAACTTGAATCCATATGCCGTGGCGGCATCGGCCATTGAGTTATACACAACACCATCACAGGATACTTTCTTACTGGATTTATTGTTTGCACTCGTTTTTGCTTTTGATTCGGCCGAATGCTTTTTACCATAGAAATGATTATTTTTACCACTTCCGGCGGCACTAATCTTTGCCCGAGTTTCGTCTGTGATAACTTGCAACTTACGAGCTTCCCTTATCTTATCTTTTACTTCTTCCGACCAGGTTAGACCCTTATTCCAAGGTATGTTACCCTTGCGCATTTCCGAATAGCGTTTGCGGGCCCACCCAAATAACTTGTTGTTTCTATATTTGTTATTTCTTCCCGATAGGATCATCAGCGCCCGTAACGGACCGATATCATTTGGATGAAGCTTTACTAAAAGTTTGTGTGCAACAAAATGCTCCTCCGGGGTAAGGTATACTAGATTTTCCGGAGAATCTGCACCACCGAGAGATCTCGGCTTTATATGATGTCGTTCTATGTGTCCCAGTAAACTAACCAGGTCTTTACGGCGCCTGCCTTCTTGACGATTTTGCCCGCGTTCTATTAGCTGATTGTAAATGCGCGAATAGTCCATAGCGTATTTACCCGCTATGGACTATATGGCAGACTGGAATCTGATTAGGCGTGTGCCGGTTCAGCCGCGGGCGTTGCAACTTCCGGAACAGTTTCCAGTTCAGCAGCCGGAAGAATCACAGCATCGGCTGCAGGTGCTTCGACAGGTGCTTTTTCTTTGTTGCGACTACCAGCGGGACGGCCGCGCTTGCCGGTCGACGGGGCCTTTTCCTTCTTCGGGTCACGGCCCAGCTTGACGGTGGCGTCAGCGGCTTCGGCGTCCTTCTTGGCGGCGTTGTACATCGTCGCAGCGGATGCAACGCTCACGCCCAGGTCGGCCTGGATGGTGGTCAGCACAGCAGCGCGGAATTCCTTGTTGGACGCGAACTTGCCGGCGACGCGGTCGGCCATCTTGGCCTGGAAGATCGCCAGGGCCAGGGACTTCTTGCTCGGGGCCTTCGGGGCAGCCGGCGCAGCAGTGGCGGTCGTGGTGTCGGGGGTTTGGGTAACGGTGGTATCGGTAGCTTGGGTCATGTGTATCTCCAAAGTGGATTGTGTGTGTTTACAGGTGTCTGGCTTATTCCGTCCACCGTAGTCTGATTATGCACTCTTGGCAGAAGTCTGTCAACCTACGGTTAGCCCGGATAAATAAAGTATGTATATATTTTATGTCTATGCTTACCTCCGAAAGGATGGGACACCATATTACATTGGAAAAGGAAAAGGCGATCGTGCTGTAAGACCGCATAACGGAAGTGCGACTACACCGAGAGATCGTTTTAGAATAGTTTTCTTAGAGACCAACCTATCCGAGATTGGAGCATTTGCTCTTGAACGCAGAATGATTAGGTGGTATGGTAGGAAGGACTTAGGAACAGGTATTCTAAATAACAGGACGGATGGTGGCGACGGAACATCCGGTTATCAATATACAGAGGAACAGAAAAAACAAAAAAGTATTATACAAAAAGGAAGAAAGGGAAAACCGGGTTATCATCACACAGAAGAGGCAAAGGCCAGGATTAGGGAATATCACTTAGGCAGGCCGAAGAAACAAATCAGTAATGAAACAAAAGATAAACTAAGTGCAGCCCTGAAGGGAAGATCATTCGGTCCGAAAAGCGAAGAAACAAAAGCCCGGATGAAAATAGCAGCAAAGGCAAGAGAAGAGGCAAAAAGACTACAAAGGTTGGAGTCTACTCCTCTATCCTAAAATCGGGGTCCCCGGTTACCTTGATCCATCTCGATGCCTTGTGATTCTGATCGCAGCCCTTCGGGGACACAAAGATCCACGGGCCAACAGCCCCCGGTGCGAACAAAACATGATCTGTTTCCGCGAGAACTACCCACTCGTTTGAGTGTTCCCTGACCCTGTTCTTGCCCTTTTGACTGAGGCCAGTAAGTTTGACCTGTTTTCCTAAGAGTGCCATGTTCTTACACTTTCACTGTGAGTCCAACACCGCGCAGCATGCCGGTAAGGTAGGTATCCATGTCCGATGCAGACATGCGAGTTGACAGGTTGTTAGTGGAACCAGCCGAACCAACCACCTCTTCCAGCATGTAGCCGCTTGCATCCTTGTCCAGCATGATGTGGCCCATGCGCCAGCTGTCGTCTTCCGCAAACATGGTTTCGGGACGCTTCAACACACGAACTTGTGATTGCAGGCCTTGCTTGGAAACTCGCATGTCTATTCCTTGTTGCTTGTGTTTATTATAGCAGAAGGAGTTATGCCGTCAACTGGCTGTCCTGGCGCTTGAATTCGCCCTTGATTTCGAAGAGCTCGTGTTGCTTCTCGAAACCGGGCGCAATGCGAGTAGCCTTGTCCACCCATTGCAGTCCATCAACCACATACACCTCGGTGATTTCGCGATCGCTGGAGCCGGTGGCCAGCATGTGCTTGGACCATTCGAGCAGTGTGCGATCACGGCAAATGGAGATTTCTTCCACGCCGTCTTCGTTTGCGGTGCAGTAACTGATAGACTTGAGCATCACGATTCCTTATTCGACATTGACTTTGACAGGAAAGTCCCAGAGCTTCTGAAAAGCATCCTTCAGGACAATCCTGACATGGGCAACATGGCTTTGCCCGATTTCGGCAGAATGGCCGGCAATGGAATCGGGATCGAACACCACCTCGGCGCGCTCGCCGGGAATGCCCGTATCCTTGTCACCATCGTGCCACAGGATGAACTTTTTCATGCCACCGGATCCGCAGCAGGCTCGTCTTCTTCGTCTTCCAGATCGGCCAGGAGTGCATCCATGTCGATCTCGTTGCCGGCCGTGTCGCGGTGCTTCCGGTTGGCGTTGACGGTTGCAACGGTGATGGGACGGTACGGCCACAGCGGGCACGGCACCTTGGCTTGCGGACCAGAGTTGCAGTTCTCGACCTGTTCACGCCAAGTTCCGGGCGCCTTGTGGTCGTAAATGCAACCCTTGCAGTATTCATTGATTGCTTTGGTTCGGCTCATCGTGTGCTCCTGTGTGCGATGTATGTATTATGTAGCAGACCAGTACCTGCGTCAACTATTACCTTTGGAGTCTTATCAAATAACCTCAAACCAATCTTCCGGATAGCAGAGATTGAGTGCTCTGGATTCGTTTGGTGGATCCCACTTCACAGTGATAATGGCACCGAGACCAAAGATGGTGTAGTGTTGGATAGTACCAGTTGCACCCGGCGGAATGGGGGTAGGATCATCACCCATTTTGATCAGACGGATTTTATCACCAGCCTTGAACTCAGTCATGCTTATTCTCCGAAAGTTTCTGGTAGAATGTTTTTGATATTCTTCTTGCCCGCTTTGTCGACGGTAGTAGCCGTCTTCCCGGATAGCAGACAACAAATATCAGTTTTCGAACTTTTCTATTTTTCGAAATGCGATCGTGCAACCGCTGCGGTGTCGGGTTCTGCTTCATACAGCTCTACGAAGTTTCTCCGCTAAGACAAGTTGAAGGATTTCGTTGGCAAGTTCGTCTTCACCTTGAATCAATGCTTGCGCACCGATTCTGCGAAGTTCTTCCAGCAGTTTGTAGACGGGATCACCGACTTCAACCATTTCAGCACGCAGGATGCGGAACTGGTTATCGATTTCTTGATCGGTGGCGATGTGTGGAAGGAAGAGCGAGCCAGAGAACTCGAAAGATTGCTGCTCGTTGTAGCGTTCGGACGCATCCTTTGCTTCCTTCAGCCCAAGGCCCGTAAGTGTACGGATAGCCTTGATGCAGGCAACCTTGTTTTGGACACCCTGACCAGGTATCCTGAGTGAAAACTTATCTCCTGGCTTCGCGTTCATTTTTGTTCCAAGTGGGGTGATGCGTTAGTATAGCACCACCCCACTGGAAGATCAACCGCGGCGCACGGACGGCAGGATGGCCAGGCCGCCTGCCAGGATCGCAGCCAGCCAGGTCCAGAAGCTGAAGGCGATCTGCGGGACAAAGGCGCCAGCCGGAGCACCGACCATCGAAGCAGCCATCAGCGTGTTGATGCCCCAGATGAAGCACCAGGGACCTGCCAGCAGCAGGAAACAGATGAACAGGACGACGAGGATGAGTTTGACAAGGGCTTCCATTTGTGTCTTTCGTGTGTGGGTTGGGGTGCAACAAAAGACAATCTCCTGTTGCTGCAAGTATTATGCAGCTGGACAGGAGATTATGCGACCACCCAGGGGTGGCAAATGATATTAGACTTTAGGACGAATAACCCAGGCGTCTGATACCTGCGAAGTGAAGTCAACAAACCAGGCATAAGGCATGTAGAAATATCCTGCCTGCCCCCAGTTTGATCCAAACGAGTTGCGGCACTTCACCATACCTGTTGTGTCATCATACCCTACGGCTACAACAGCGTGGCTACCAATCTGTGATTGGCCTGCTGGGAATGAATACATTCCTGTTGTTGCAGTTTCTGTGCGGAAGTGTTGATATACCTTGAAACCAAATACAACTGGTAGGCCACTATTGATGGCACCCTTCAGTGCTGCAAGTGTAGTGACGCGCTCGTATGTAGAGATCCTGGGCGGCACGCTTAATCCGTCTGAAACCGCGGCTGCTGTGGGTGCTACCAGGACCATGCTTGCGTCGTATGGCCACAGTGCTTCATCTGCCGCACCCTTTTTTGCTACGCCCAGAATCGCACTACGGATTCCACAGCCGGCATCCCTTGATGTTGTTAGCTCGCCAGCGCGGGCATTGTAGTATACAAATAGGCGAGATTTATCAGTAGTCTTTAGGCCAACTTCAAGTGCTGACGTAACAGCATGCCCGACGCAGGCATTGAGTGCTCCTTGACTTTCAACCGGGCCGAATAATGGTGTAAGATCAACCGATGGTGCCAATGCGCGTGTTTTTGTAACTCGCGGTGCCTTGTAGATAAGGTCCCTGCCATCGGCCTTATCTACAATCCAACCATTTAGTTGATGTTCAATAACTTCAGCAACTTTCTTGGCGAAGAACTTTGCGAAGAATGCTTTCAATAATGCTAACATATTTTTCTCCAATAATGTTTTATGTATTTATCAGAGAAAAGGGTGTTGTTGTTATTTGCGGTCGTGAGAAGAGGCCCGAAGGCCTCTGTATGAAAGAAGTTCCGGATTTACTCGGAAACAACCTTCAGCTTGCGACGCCGACCAACCACGCCTGCGCCCATAAGGCCCATGCCAGCAAGTGCTAGGCTGCCTGGTTCGGGAACGGTGCCGCCACAATCATTTTCATTACAGCCGAACGTCCCTGCGGTCACGGTGATGAAGTCTTGTCGGCCCGGCTTCTCCAGGTTGTTATCAGTGAACAACGATACCATGTAGTTGGCACCGACCGAGTTGACTTGCGACAGCAGGTAGTTGGCCCGTGCAGTGGCGCCGGAAGTAACGGATGCATGAAACTGGCCGGAGGTCACGTCCACCGGATTCGAGTCATACAAAACTTCCCAGATAGCCAGCTGCAGGCCAGCGGAGTTGTCGTTACTCGAAGCAGTCACGCCGCCGTTGACAGTGAACAGCTTGCTGATCAGGATGCTCTGAGCACTGACAGCAGCAGCACCGAAGTCGTAAACATGCGCACCGCCTGCGCCCCAATATGCTGGGGAATATGCTTCGACGCAGTAGACAGTGTACGAACCGTCACTCGCAAGCGAGCCGGCGAACGTAGTGTTCATACCACCGACACCAACCGATTCGGCAGGAAACGGGTTTGCTTGGATAGTGCCACTGTGGCCACCATTGGCAAAATTATTCAAGGTCAAAGTACCTTGATCAGCAAGACCGGGTGCGCCCAACACCAGCCCGGCAGACGCCGAAAAGGTGCACGCTGCAAGTGCAAGAGCAGTAAGGATTTTCTTCATTTTATGTGTGCCTTTCATGGCATTAGTTACTTTGTTGGACCCCACTGTGCCTATCACAGACCGTCCTGGGAAGTTGTATTATGTGTTATAGCGAGTTAGATGTCAATCTGGTTGCAAACTAAATAATAATATGATCAGACATGAAATCCTCACATCCACCCTACGTTTTTATTCTTCCGAAACCGATAATCCATTTGAACCCTATGTTGCTATATGCACTTTGTTATGGGAGACATCGACCATTGTTTGGATCAGGGGTTTGCACGGAAATATATCCCGAACACACCTTAGAGAACTACTTACCTTCCTTATCGATCACAATGTAGAGATATTGAAGGCTTACCGATCTGATCAACATAGATTGCCACTTATGACACAAGTAGGAGACCACTACGTTTACGTAGTGGTCTCCTCAGTCCACAAATACAAAGGTTGATTTATTTGGCCGGATTTACCTGGCCAGGCACCCAGTTCGGGTCCTTCTTGCCGATCGGTTGGTACATATCCCAGCCGATGAAGTAGATCGGGGCAATGATGGTCTCAACAAGAATGAATGACCAAAAGATGGACCAGCCCGAAATCTCGTATTGGATGTTCGGATTCTTCATCTCCGATTGGTTCATCAAACCGTAAGTGCCATATTCGACACCACCGATCACCTTGTTGTCTGCACCGCAAGCGGTAAGCAGGATGGACGCTGCAAGAATCGTTGCAATAGTGCGCTTCATACTGGTTCCTTAAGGTTACTAAGTTGTGGTTTCCACGGAAGAGAAAGTTCAATCGGTTGTTCCTGCTTCTTCAGGAGGCGTTTCCAGCTTGCATAAAACACAGGACCAATGTCCAACGAGACATAATCGTTGCCCTGCATTCCTTGTTCGCTGTAACAGACATCCTGCACAGCCTTGATGCTCAGGCCGAGCTCACGCAAGCCCTTCTTGAACTCTTTCATCCACTGCTTGTCCGTGTAGATCAAACCGTGGCCCGGAACATACCAGGAACCCGGGACGAAGCCGCTTGGATCAAAGTAAGCACGCAGCTCACCATTGAACGGTTCCTCCGGGTAATACTCCTGGCTGTTGTAGCCAATCTTCAGCTTGGTGATGAGGACCATGCGTTCCTCATCCGTCCAGCGGCCCTTGCCGTTGGTGTTAGCCGTGATGTTGCATTTCATTTTGTTGCTTTCTTTACAAGTCTGTAACCCATTTTCTCGGCTGCCAATCTCAGCAGTCCCAGATCGCGTGTCTGCCAGGTTTGATCGCGGTGCCAGCTAGAATGCACAATCGGAAACATACTGGTGCTATCAATCACCGCCAGCGTTTGTTGATCTGCATGGCAGCATTCTACTACACGACCAGTCCCGAAGTCAGCCATCTTGCCACCCATTGCATGTGGCGATGCTCGCTGAATCTTCTTACCAAGCTCCGGGTCTTCGCCCCATTGATCGGTAATGTCGTTGTTGAAGATGACTATTGTTCTGTGTCCCATGTGCTTATTATAGCGCGGGCAGCAGCAATGTCAAATAGAGTTTGGACAAAGAGAAAAGCCCACCCGCTAGCCGTGCTAGACTTGGTAGGCTCCAATAGAACTTATTGATATCACCGTTTCCAGCGACACTCTCCGCCTCAGCACCTTCAATGTACTCAGTAGCTCTCGCTACCTTTTCTCCAGTGTTCTCCGAGACTCATTCACAATTTATAATCTAAAATTAAAATATAAGTGCATTTCACCTTGTGGCGCCCACGCCTGCACGATGAAAGTGGCCGGGTTTTTAGGCCCTATCTAGAAAAGTTAGCGTACTTTGGATATATCTCCTCAGGCCGACGACTCGGGTTAGATTGATTTCTTTCACACTTTATTTTTACTTCACTCTATTTTTACTATACTCTAATGCCATGGAAGTATCTATCGGGGTCCATATCCGGTACCCACCCTCCAGAGGGCTTGGTGACCTTCAGATCCTCAAGGATCTTAATCAGCCAGCACAATACGGGCCACAAGGAAGAGAATCGACAGTGCCCATCCCACTGGAGTCGATCTTCCTTGCGGATTGGAAAGCTCTTCTACTCTCTACAATCCGCCCGTTTCGGTACTTTTATTGCGGTGTACCATCATCAGTTGTTCCCGCTATTCTTAGCCGTCTCAGCCTATGCGATTCGTTTCTTTTTCTATTAGTCTCTGCTATCTGTTCGGGTGTCTTTTTTAGAAACGATTCTGCTCTTTTCCTATTGGTTTCTTCTTTTTGTTCCTGTGTTCTTTCTTTTCTCGACTTCTTTTGCTTATCTATTCTTGCTTGTCTTTGTGATTCGTCTTCTTCTCGTCGTTGTTTTTTAGCACGAATAGATGCTGCTAATCTTTCTTCGTCTGTTATAGTTCTTTGTCTATTTGCTAATTTTGCAGATTTTGATCTATTTTGTCTATTGGTTTGTCTCTGATCTTCTGTTCTATTTTGATAATATTTTCTTACACCCTCGGAAATCTTTTGTCTGCTTTCGGGAGATTGGGTAGCACCTTCCCCGCTGCTCTGCGAGCTGTCTCCCGGGATTATGCCCGAGAAAGGCCCAATTGTCAACCGGACTGCCACCACGCTTTCCTGGCTTCGGGAAGTAGCCCTCGATCAACTCGTCCGTCATTGATTTCATAAATTCGGTAAGGCCTTGCGTCCTATCTTCTCCGGCGAGGAAGAAATACTTTTGCGCACCGTCCTCCAACCGAGTCACAACGAGATGATTGCCACGCTCGTCGTGCAATGTAAGGAACTTGTATTTTGTCATCAGCATTTCTTTTCTCCTCGCATTTCGGCCTTGAACTTCCTATCGCTGCGCGAACCCTTTCTGCTGTTGCAGGGTTGGCACATTACCTGTGAGTTATTCAGGCTATCCTTACCACCGCGCGATACAGGAAGGACATGATCTTGTGTGAATAGCACTTCCACATTGTGCTTCATGCCGTACAGATTAGCATGCACAGAAGGAATCTGGCTGCCGGTAAATCCTTCGATTGCAAAATGCGTTGCCTTTAGCCCACATGCTTTGCAGTGGATACCCGACTTGCTTGATGCGGCCCTACCAAATGTCCGCATACGGAGGCTGACAACGCCGACCTCGTGGCCAGTTGATAACAGAGCTTTGGTACGGCGCGGCGCACCCCAAAAGAATAAGATCTTTTCAACGATCTCTTCCATTGGTACTACAGCATGTCTGATATATTGGCCCATGGGGTTAGTATAACAGTGCCTATGGATGCAGTCTATGGTATTGTATTTGTTTTTGGTACTCCAGCCACGTCCATCCATAGTGCTCTGCAAATACAATATTCTGTGTTGAGGGATATGTACTGCTATTGGAATGAGTTCTGCGCCACCCGATTTGCCATTCCCGGTGTAGACCTATCATTTCCTCATAGGAAGGTCGTGCAAGGATGCGGAAGGTATCGTCTTCAGTCACGCTCTTTCGAACTCTATATTGTTCACATCATCCAGCTTGGCCCAAAAGCGGACGGGCTTGCGTGGAATCTTGACTATGGTTTCGCCCCAGTATTGTGGATCACGCTGTACCACCCTGGGATCTATACTTTCACCTTTCCACAGGAAAGTAATGGAACTGAAATCGCCCTTGCCTTTGCGAACATAGATGCGATCAATCTTCAATACGGCACCGGCCGGAATAGTGCAGGGAACGGTAGTATACGGATCCCTGTAGGCATACTGTGTACTGCGGTTGTCACCAATCTTCTCCATCAGTGTCGCATTGCGAGTTTCGTTGACAAGACCAAATGTCCAATCGGATAGGAGGCGAATCTCGTCACTGATTTCGGGGATGTACATTTTCATACAAGTCTCACATTCGAAATAGTTGTAACACGCTTACCATGGTTGTGCTAAATCTCAGCCTTCAGATGCTCGGAATATTTATCGAGATCAAAGGTATCTGTGTCGCCGATATAGGGTGCCTTACTATGACCTATGGTTCCGTCTTCGCACACAAAGTCTGCATAGATATGGCCGTGACCGAATAGTTTCTTAATCCAATCAAACATTGTATATCTTTCTGTAAGAATCCCACGCACACTCGGCATTGAAAACAGCATCTTCGATCGGCTGATTTTCGTACGGTTTGCCCGGATGTCCGTTCATACAGTCATCATTATAACGCCCAGCCATGTAAGACGCAAGAAAAGTTGCAATGTAGGTTGACTTGAATGAAGTCTCATCCAGGACAGGTGGTGTGCTCACTTCCAGATCCACTTCCAGAACCTAGCCCATCCAGAAGATCTATCGTTTTCGAATGTGACAACAGAAATAACAATGCCGTGATGATTGGCAGAGGTTACAGCTTCATGGCGCGTGATTCCGTTCTCACGGAAGAAATCCTCAATGTCATCTCTTGTTACATTGAGGTCACATTTCCACATCCACACAGAAAAGTCATAGAACAACTCTTCTGTGATTTCTTTATCTAGTATCATCCTATCACCTTCAAATGTTTTTCCCATTCGTACTCAACATAATGTTCATCGTCGCCAACTTTCAGGTAAGTGCTATTGCAAGGACCGGTAACCTTGAACTCAATCATGCCATGCTCGCTGATCGGGTTTCTAGGATTATGTGGAGACACAGCAACAACCACACCTTCCTCGCCAGAAGGATGAAGGCTCTTGACTTTTACGCCAACAGCCATTTTTATTCTTTGCGGTCTTGATTTGGATTTAGACATTCTCTTCCAACGCTCTGCCTGTGGCAAAGAATCCGTCACGGGTCCATCCGTGCAATTCGAAGAAATCAGATTCGGTACCGACGGGTCTACGGAGCCACTGGAAGTACAGTGCCTTCATTTCCTCATAGCAGATATTATTCATGATTACCTATTCAAAATAATGTACCTTGCAATCCGGAAACTGAATTTTGAATGCAGTCGCATCGTCTGGATTGGAGAGATCAACCGTATAGTGCCCTTTCAATCCTTGACCCGAACCATACGAAGTAGTTCCGGTAAAATGATACGCAAGAGATTGTTCTTTCAGCCATGCTGCAATGCGCGGCGGAACAAACCAATCACACCTACCATACACTTCAGCAGGAACATCAATCTGCATGCTAGCCATATTTCCAGTATCCTTGGTGCCCCGAGCCGGAATCGAACCGGCATGGCCGAAGCCGAGGGATTTTCTTACCACTATAACTTTCGTTACCATTTCTGTTTGTGGTCTGGACTATACCTTAACCATAGCTTTCGCTTTAGGTTCCCGCCGTCTAGTCTCTACACCTTCCCTTTTGGGCTTGGCTCGGTATTGGCATTTTACAGCGTTCACCGAATTTGACGGGTTCTACTCTGATTGTTTCCAACCAGGCACTCAAATTTGTCTAAGTCCCTTGTGTCTACCTGATTTCACCATCGGGGCAGTCGTCTATTTACCGAGACAAGAACGGGGGAGGTCTTATTGATATTGCCTCCGCTCGCACTGTCCTTCACACGGCGTAGCTAGTATACGATTACACCGTTGTGATGTCAATAGGCTTGTAGAACTCACAGTTAACAAAATGATATCTTTTCATTCCGCCTTTTCCGCCTTCCTTACCACAGTACGGGCATATAATCTTTTCTTGTGGACCATCTGGTTTTCCGAGTTTAGCATTATGACCATATTTCTTTCCCTTCCTTGCAGAGGCAGCACCGGGCCGACCCTTCTTTTTATTTGGTCCTGTACTTATTCCGGCCTTACCGTTCGGTCCTGTTTTTAATCCGTAGTTCCATGGATGGCCTCGTTTTGTTCCCTTTAAGGTCGAAGGATGACCAGGTCGGCCTTTCTTTTTATTTGGTCCTAGTTTTCTACCCCTTTGCGATTTACTTTTTGTTTCAGCATCGAGTTTTCTAAGCCATCCGTAGATTTTATTATTTGATCTATGACCCGAACCATCGACACATAACATGGTGGCAGCATGAACTAATCCGCGATTTCCTGGAAATATTTTTACCAATAGTTGATGTGCAACATAGTGCTCTTCGGGTGTTAGTTTCACTAGATTTGATTTATCATTTGTACCATTGAGACACCGCGGAATAATATGGTGTTTTTCATAATGAATAGCAGGATCTGGAGTCCGTGTTTTTGCTCTTTCTATTAGTCTGGTATAATGATGATTGTAATCCATATCTATATATTTTGTTTGAAGAATCTATGCTCTCCTATTTTAGCAACCTGCACATATGTTCGCGACCATTTCGGATACTTATATTTCTTTAGTTTCATTACGCGATCAGAAATATAATGAGTGGAACCATTAGATGGGTCACTAACTTCGCCTGCCATAACCAACTTGGCCGCACGCAACGAATCTTGCCATCCTTCTTCATCGGCTTTGTTTTCTTGTGCAGGCTCCACAAGTGGGTCTGTTGCAGCAGCATGCCACTCTGCGCTGCCATTAAAGATGCTGTACTGCTTAGGCTGCAGGATTACATCGCATAAAGGCCGGTTTACAGCACGATTCAGCGCAGTGTAGGCAACTGCCACCTTGCCCGTAAACGCCTCCCCTCGAGCTTCGCCGTAGATCATCGTGGCCAAGCATTTTTCCTGAGTTTGCCTATATTCAGCAGCCTTGTCGCGGTAACACATGGTGATTTCTGCAGGGGTAACAACAGCAGGAATCAAAGCTAAAGATAGGAGTAGGTGTCGCATAGCTCTACTATGCAACAACAGGATATAGATGTCAAAGGATTAGTGACAGTCACGATACAGAGCACGGCGGATTCGCCAGCTGGTCTAGCCCACACACTGATGTATCCACTGTCCGTAGGCGGCCTTCACTTTCGCATCCGCCACCCACCTTTACCTGACTTGAACAGGTGCCACTGCCATCATGTACCAATCCGGCGCTGGCACGGGCGGATTGAACTTGTCGTTGTATTCTTTCACCCAGGCAGCAGCTTCAGTCCGATCAGTGAAGTAAACGCTATCGTCTACCTTGCTACCCCACCCGCGTTCGGATTCGATGATGTCGACTCTCCAATCACCGACTTTGGCATCTTTCTTATCAACCTTCATTAACCCTCCGATTTGTCATTTTTGCCTTCAGCTCTTCGAGGTACTTGACGCGGGCAGTAAACCATTCCTTCTTGGCAGGATCTTCGTGCCCGCTGGTCCCCCACGCTTCGATTCGATCCGAATGGCATTTGATGATTTGATCATGAATTGCACCCATAATGTCTTCTGCTTCAACATCGGATACAATGAAATCGAAGTGGATCATGTTGCAGCATCCAGGAAGTGTTTGATGTCATACTCCAGCTCGCAAGCAGTATTGGTAACCGATTGCAGGAGACAAGCCTCATCGGGCTTGTGTGCTTGCAGGAAGATGTAGGCAGTATTCAAGTCGCGATAGATACACATCATATCAGCCGAACACTTGTCAAGATTTTCCTGCACAGGATTGTCGTAGACCTCGCTACGAATCCTGAATGCACGCTCACGAATATCGCCGTAGAAACCTGCTTCCTGGTCGCGTCCCGCATTAGAAAGCATAACCATGTAGGCATACACGCCAGCACCAACCTCGGTAATGATGCTCTGCAAGCCGCGCATGGGCGTGAGCTTACCGCGCTTGAGTGCCATGTAGTCGTCGTGGTTCATAGTGTCTTTCGTTTGGTTCGGGATTACAATAGGCCGACACCGTTACGAACTAAATATAGCATGTCGCAACGCAAATGGTCAAACAATGCCAGTAAGGAAAATGGTAAACTCGGTGGAGAAGTTATGCGCCAGAGACGAATGGCCGAATATGCTGCTAATCCGAAATTCTGTTGTGGATGTGGTATAAAAATAGAATGGGGGAAACAACACAATTTCTATTGTTCCAGATCTTGCAGTGCAAAGCACACGAATGCGAAGAAAGATTATTCAAAGATAAGAACTGGACCGGTACCTAAACCAAAATCACCTAAGGCACCATTTTCCACTCTATATAAATGTGTCTGTAAACATTGTGGATATTCTTGGAGAGATCGGACTGCAAAGAAAATATGCGAAAATCACGAAACACTATATAGTCACGAGGGGCGCGCCAAATTTTGGTTTACATTCACTTTATCGGATTATCCAGATCTTTTTGATGGAACTCTTATTCGGAAACACGGAATGAGGAGTAAAGATAATCCAGGTGGTGTGACAAGAGATCACAGGGTGAGTGTCAACGAAGCTATCATAAATGGGTATGATCCATATTACATAAAACATCCGTTGAACTGTGAACTTATGCTTTTCAGCGAGAATGCCAAAAAACATACCAAAAGCTCTATTACCTACGAAGAACTTGTGGCAAAGGTAAAAGAATATGATATGGTGCGCCGGGTGGGGCTCGAACCCACGACCCGCGACTTATGAGGTCGACGCTCTAACCGACTGAGCTACCGGCACTTATCACACCATGAGCTAAGGGCCCTGTGTTCTTATAGGAGCATGAAGAGTAGGCCAGCGACAACCAGGTACACCGGGATCGACCAGAGGAGCAATGCGCCCCAGCCGTTTTCGTAGTTGCCGGTACGCTGCACGCCCAGCCAGCCAATGAAGGCAGCAAGGATTGAAATGACAAGGCCGATCAGAAAGGTCATGTTTGTTTCTCCGGTGTGGGTAGCTTGGTTTCTCGCGATACATACCAATCAAGCAACTTGGCACGGACCTGGTCGGCAACACTGCCGAAGGAAGGATCGTAGGCAAACCGCAGCGGGGAATCCGACCACGCGCCGCGCCTCATGAAAGCATGAACAGCAGCCCGATGTGCTTTCTTGGCAGGATCGAACTCAATGATTTCTTGACGCTTGAGTAACATTTTTAGTCCTTGTCTTTCATTTCAAAATGAAGTTCAGTATGGCAGTTCCTACATACAAGTATACACTTGTTTAGTTCAGCGCGCAAGGTATCAATCCTAAGTCCGCGTCGTTCGCCTAAGTGGAACTCCTTAATCGATGGATCGGTATGGTGAAACTCTAAAGCATCTAAACAAGTATTATACCCACACCTGGAACATTTTCCACCGTATTCCAGTTTGATATCTTTTATCTTATCCTTGCCTGTTTGTGCTGTTCTTTTATTCCAGCAAGCCTTGCATTGATACCTTGCGGTCTTATAAAAGTTTTCTTCGCCTGTTGTCGAGCATGTCCTGCACTGATATTTCATCTAACCTCCTCGGTTAGATTACTTATCTCTATTCGTATGGTCCGGCGTAGAGGAATCGAACCTCTATTGACGGCTTAGAAGGCCGCTGTATTGTCCGTTATACTAACGCCAGGTTGTTAGTGGAAGGCTGACAGGAAGACCGGTGCGTACTGGACAAACCACCATTCGGGGTTGCAGATCACTGCGCCGAACATTTGAAGCAAGACGACTTGAAGTTTTTCCACGGTATCTCCTTGTTGTGTATATTGTAGCAGGGCAAGCGCCTGCTGTCAACTATTTATTAGGCGATCATCCGTTTGAACACACGGGTAGCACGGCGCTTCAGAATCTCGAAACGGCGTCGGCTTTCTTTGTGATCAGCCGCAGACATGGTGTGATAGGCAGGTCCAGCACCGGGTTGGCTGAATGTCTTATCTTCCCACCGTCGAATCTTATCGCGCGCCCAATGGTCGGCAGCGATACCAGGCTTCTGAAACTTCTTGTTGTATCCTTGTACCCTACCATCAACACCTATCCACTCGACCCGCAGTTGAATGATCTTGACAACAGAGACAACCAGATCACGATCTTTCATTCTTTCACCTCGATGTACTTTGCATGGCCGCCCCAGACGCCAATCATCCACTCGTCCATTGGCTCGTTTGAACCGAACTTGTAGGTTTTCCCGCGATTGACGATTCTGTCTGGCCATTCCATACTGTAGGTTAGAAGGCCAGAAACCACCCAAATATAGTCCGAACCCACGCCGTAGATTTGGTAATCACCGGGTTGCATCTTCATTTCAGTTCTTTCTATAGTGCCCGAAGCGTTGCTCTAAATCGTCAATGAGCAGATCTCGTTCGTTAGAATCCCATTCGGCATTTTGGATAGATTCAACCGCGTAAGTGAACGCATCCACTTCTGCCTCCGGTATTGAATACCGGCCGCCGTTATCGTCCCACTTGATGTAACAAACGGGTTTTGTGATTTCTTGTGTTGTCAAATCAATCTCCGCTGTCGATGTCGTAATGCGTGCCGCACTTGGTGCAGGTGTAGATTGTGTAACACCGGCCCGCATTTCTACCGACGAATGTGTGTTTGCACCCAAGATCTGTCCCTGGGTCGATCTTCGTGTAGCCCAGCGCACGGCCACTCATTGTCTGGCCACCACAGTTGCAGCATGCCCGGTGAGTGGCTCCCTTGTTCCAGCTATAGGTAAGTTCCTTCTCGTCAAGCGGAACAACACCGGTGCCTTCACAGACAGGACACTGTTTATATCCTGCTGGAATAGGATACCAGCTTGAATCGTATTTTGGAGGTACTGTGGTCATGCTGTATTTTAGTGTAGACAGGCAGCAACAGCAACAGGTTAGCGGTTGCGCTTCGCCTTTGCTTTCTGCTGGCGGATTACTTTTGCTTCAGCCTTGTTGGGAATGTGCTCTCGCGTTGCCAACACCTCACGGATTTGGTCCAGCGTAATGGTGTGGTAGGGAGCATATTCCAACAAGTCGACCGCATCGTGCTGAAACTTGTGGCAGTCATCCCGTAGATTCATGATCTGCCTGGTGTGCAGGCCGCTGAGGTAGGCAATCGGGTCCCATGCAGGGACAATAACTTCTTCGTTCATTCGCGGAGATAGTCGGCACGGTCCGCGGCCCGTTCGCCGTCCATGTGGCCGCCTGCATCATACAGGCCGCCGGGTGTCGGATTACCGTTGGCATCGTACCAGTCTTCGGTGTCTTCGTCGATTTCGTCGTTGTCGATTTTTGCATAGCGCGGATTGGGCATGTCAGTTCTCCAGTGTGTAACCTAACAGTTTCAGCATGGCATCGCACCATGCTCGGGATTCTTGGTCAAACGCATCGTCGCCCTTGTCGCCATAGCACCAATCAAGGTGTTCTTCCCAACGATAGTTGATGTATTCGCCACCGTCTTCATAGGTGCCGCGATTCTCGCGTTGGTAGGCAGGGCGGATGCGAACACGCGGGGTCTTCTCGATGAGTGCAACACGGGAACGAACATCGTCGGGATCTGCGCCGACAAGATGCCGCGCAGCAGCATATCCGTCGACGATAACCCAGGGACCAACTTGTTTGTACATGCCTACATTTTAGCAGGCCTGCAATAGCTGTCAACTGGACGCAGGCTGACTATATAGTATGTCGATCGGTTGAACGAAAAAGAGTTTTACCAAGACCATTGCCCTTGCTGTCGCCTATATGCAACAAAGATCTTACAGGGTGAAGACCGACCAAGGCCAAGATCAATGTGTTGCGGGCCAGCAACAGGAGGAAGATAAGTAATAACTACATATCGGGAATTTTATGGAAGATAAAAGAAGGCAACCACGAACGCAGGAACACAAGGAAAAAATTAGCAATTCACTGAAGGAAGCCAGGCTTGGGCTGAAAAAGCTACCAGATGAGAAAAATAGACTTCGAGCACTAAAGGCCGATTTGAAATCCCGTTATGGATTAGATTACGAAACTTATCTAGAGCTTTTAGAAAGCCACAATAATGTTTGTGGAATATGCAAGAAACCCGAAACTGCTATTTCATCCTACGGAACACCGCGTAGACTTACTGTCGACCATTGTCACGAAACAGGTCGCGTCCGCGGGCTTCTCTGTGATAACTGTAATCGTGGATTAGGACACCTTCAAGATGATGTTTCAATCTTGAAAAGTGCCATTGAATATCTAGGTCAGTAAATGTAACTGGAAGTAACAGTTCGTAAGAACTGTAACGAACTGTAACAAAATTTCTTTGATTTTCGATGAAAATCTTTCGAAAAGTTTCCTAAGATTTTCTCGGTTTGGATGGATGGAAATCTTTACTCGTCGGCAATTTTGGGAGCGAGTTGGGTAGGCGCCGCTGTAAGCGGTTCGTCGTCATCGTAATCATCCACATCGCCGAGGATGCCTTTGCGTGACTTATGGTGCGTATCGCATAGCGTCTTTATCCAGCCGCCGGATCTACGCTCTCCAGGTGCACCACATTCTTCACAGGTGCGATGAGACAATGCTTCGGCAAATTCGATATAGTTGTAGACCTTATCGCTTGCACCACTTACATAGAAACGCAGGCCCCCGAACTTTTCCTTCACATCTTGGATAGTAGGAAGATCTTCCAATGCTTTTGCAAGATTAGCTTCGGCTTCGGGAATAGTCATGGCATATTTTTCGCCCTGATGTTCCATTGCATACTTCAGCTTATAGCGAGCCTGGTTTACATCGTAGGAAATAAAACCACACAATGTATCTACAATACCGATCCAACCATTACCGATTGAGAAGTATTCTAATCCTGCTTTTTGGAATAGGTCAGGATGGCGTTTGGCCAAGTTTTCGTAATTTTGTTCGTCCATAAAATAGTTTAGCTGAGACATTTTGGAAAGTCAAGAGTTCATGCGTGCATAGGCCTATAGGCGGGAAATCTGTGCAGGATTTTCCCGCAGGATTCCTGTGTAGGATTGCTATTCAAATTTCCAAATCTGAGATAGTAATCTGAGAATGAAAAGTAAAAAGGAAAATCAGACTGTTATCGGACAGAGGGTTTGATAGATTGGATTTGTTCTTGGAAGCTTGAATATGTTATCTTCAATTACATCGTCGTATGATTTACCTGTAATCGAAGTTGTGGTATTTGTCGGCTTTTCTACTTCGAAGTATAAGTCGTACAATGGAGTTCCTACACCTGCCGAACATTCAACCATTAATCGTCTTACCATACTCCGTATGGTTACATCAGGCTTACCTTTTCGTTTCGCAACTTCTGGCTGATTAGGAACTATAAGTAGTATTCCAATGCCGTAATCTCCGTCCCTGTCTTGAGTGCGTTCAAGACTATTTGTATCTATGTATACTTTATTATAGGAGTTCTTATAACCGTAAATAGGTTGCCAATTGGGTTCTTGGTCGGTTACGGGTGAGGCACTGGCGACAAAACACATCAATACAACGAGCATTAGGATAATGTGTTTCATCTTCTATTTATCGATTACTTGATATAACCGAGATTATTATAATGATGATATTCGTCACAGCTAAGTGGCTCAACTGAAACCATACCGTTGTACCGCAATTTGAATACCAATAAATCAGCGTCACTTAACGATAGGATATATTTTCTATACATTGCTTTTGTCATGGAAGAATGCGTATCAAAGATGATTGTCCCGACATGGACTGCACCTTCCTTTAGCATTGTTTCGATACCCGAATTGTCATCGGGGTATCTTTCTATAATCATGTAATGTTTCAAGACGGTAAGATTCTTTTTACCATTACATGGATTGATTCTTTCATTACGGGCTTCTTTATGACAATGTGAGGAAATATTAGTTTTAGCACCACCATATCTTCCTCTGTCATCCTGGCTGTATAGATCACAACGGTCTGCGGTTTCATTGTGACCATCCAGTTAGCATCCGGGATGCCGTCCCGTTCTGTAGATATTCTAAGAGAGTATCTTATTCCGTGGTTATAGAGGTATGAACCAACATCCCTATATTCTTCGGTGTATGGTTCGATAATGTTGTAATAAACACCTAGTTCAAGATCCACTTGAACATTCCTCTTACTTTATTTTTTGCATTTACAGCAGGACGGTTTCTTATAACTGTAACTCCGCCCACTGATAACATTATCGCTGACAGCTCATGCTCTTCGATAAGCACTGTGTATTTCTTTAGCAGAGCCATCGGGTGTGCTCCACTAAGTTCTTTATATCCGAACTCCTTGAGTTCGCTGGCAATATCGGCACCGAGATCGAAATCTATACCCTGTTCGCGAAGAAAGTCCTCAAGGTGCTTGTCATTCTCAGGCGAGAACGCCTGCACCAGGGTATAGTATTGTTTCATTCGTCGCCCACGTGTAACTTCAGGATATCCAGGGAGCTATCGGCGTACTTCCATTTCCAGAAATCGCCTTCCTCGCTTCCACGTAGGCGCCCTTTACGGTACACCACTTCAAGCCACCTGACTTCGTGCTCGTCGGAAGTAAGTCTAATAGGGCGCCATGCAAACCACTTATGCCAGCAGGATAATTTTTCTCTCCTAATATCTGCCCTTTCGTCGGCAGTCAGTATTCTGAACTTCACGGAGTAGTTCCGGTCGGCGGAAGCATACCATCAACTTTCACGGTAACCTTGATGGTATGACGATCATTGATTTCTTTCTCTTCTGCAAGTTCTTCTTCCGTGCGCTTGCGGCGGATCTTCAGATGTTTCATGCCCAGGCGAAAGGTAAGTGCAGCTTCCGGATCCATCTCGATTACCATTTGGCGATCGACATAACGGAGATCAGTACCTTCCTTGTGATCCACAGGGCGAACATCTTCGATGATGTTGTATTCTTCGGGCTCGAGCCGATCCAGGATACGACGGAAATTGGCTTCTTCCTTCGGCTCGAAAGTAAATGTGTATTCGGTCCAGTCGATGGTCATGTTGGTTCCTATTTGTTTTACTATTTTAGCACAGGCGCTGCAAAGCGGTCAAGTGTCTTGGTGAAGTTCATACAACCTGTAACAGGGAATGATAGCTTTAGAGACAGCTCGTCAACTGAATCCATTTTCACAGAATATAGGCTTGTACCGGGCCCAGGTCCAAAGTCATTTGACAGGTGTCTAAAGGCATATCCGTTTAGCTCCATATACCTTTCTAATGACCTGGCATCCGATTGCGACACCCTTACATAGTATTTTTGCTTCATAATGGATTTATGATTTCGTCTACTTCAATAAACGGTATAGACAGCTTCAGTATCAGAAATTCTTCCCTTGGCATCTCTGCCATGTATACTTGATAATGCTCTCCACGCCAAACATGCTGCGGTGTATATCCTAGTTCTAGGATTTTTTCTATTAGCAGTGATTCGGTGTCTTTTGTTACCAGCATGTGTACAATAGCTCTCATCGTGCTATTACTCCATCCACTGTTAACTTAAACACAAGGAAAGTTTCGTCAGTTGCTATAGCTTCATAGACATAAAGCGTTTTCCGATGCTTCTCGCCGGGATCGCTTATATTCGGAACTTCGGGCGGTAGGCTATGAATATTCATTTCATGTACCATAGCGAAGTCCCACATAGCTTCTGCACCGAGTACACCTATTGCAAATCGGTGTTTCTTCATGCCGAAAGGTCCTTAAAGACATACCTAGGATACTTTAAACGAATAGCGGTAGCATGCTCTTCGTCGACACGGAAGATGATAATGTTTTCTAACGGTTCTCCTGCTGCATCTTTCATACCACGGTGATCGGGCACTACCTTGAATACTGTAACCCCGACTTCGTTAGTCAGCCATTCTTTGGCCTTTTCGGTTAGACCGTAAATCACATTGTAGGACATAAGCTTCATTTTTGCTTATAATCCTTCTGCATGTCGAGATTGTGTCGAAGCTTGATGGTAAGTGCTGCCGCCGGCGATACAATAGCGCCAACCATTAGTTGTTTGACAAGCTCACCCTTATCGTCGAATCTATATGCTACTTCCGTAGACGGAAATATCTTCTGCTCCTTGAGCCACTCGAGCTCGGCATCTTTATCTTCCGGCTTGATATGATAGATTAGGGTGATCATGTCTTAGTATATTGCAGGTCAGCGAATATAGTAACCGGTTACTCGTACTTGTCGAGGTCTTTCCACTCGTCTAAATATTTAAGTTCTTCTTTTAAACTGTCGGTAGTTATAAGTCTGTTGAGCAAATCATCCTTTATCAGTTTCATGTATGAAGAATCGAAGCTACTTTCGTAATCGTAGTAATATTTTTTATTGTTTGAGGAACTTCCATAATTCCTATTCTTCAGAATCTTCATTTTAAGTTCTGGCTCTGGCTTAGGCTCCGGCCTTTTAACTAATTCCGTACCGAACCTAAGTTTTAGCAACATTGCAATATCTTCTGTCGTGGTAACAGAGATAACTACACTACCGACAACCGTCAGTCCATAGTGATGTGTAACATTAACCAATAGCGCATGCGAGTCCATTGAATGTACTTCGACAAGAAACTGTCCATAAGCAGCAGATAATGGGGCAAATTTGAAATCTTGTTCTATCGACGCCATACGCTATCCTTTCCGTATTTTAGTGTAAGTATTGTGAAATATTCTTCTGTTGTTTCTACTAGGTAGTAGTTGAAGTCTTGGTGCCTGCTGTGATTGATAACATCCAACTCTCTATCTTCGTCGAGTTCTGTATCGGACGGCAATATTACATTGAGCTGAATCACAGTTCCTTGACTAACCTTTCCATGTCGGGAATGCGTGTATGAGCATTCGTACTTCCGAGCAAGATAAGGATTCTTTTACCGACAGGTGAATTTAGTATCATTACCAAGCAGCCACCTGCCGGGTTAGTAAATCCAGTTTTTGATAATAGAATGTCAAGTTTAGCAGTTAGCGGGTTTGTATTGTTGATATGGACTGTATTCTTAGGTGTAGCTATATCGGCTTTAGGTTTACTCGATATACTGGAGATGACGCTATTAGCAGATGCTACCAACATGAGTTGCAATAAATCCTGTGCTGTACTTACATTGCGGCTATCTAGGCCAGTTGGTTCAGCAAAGGATGTATTATTCATACCCAGCTCTTTTGCCTTGCTGTTCATATGCTCAACGCAATTTGGAAGATTGGCACATAATATCTGTGCAGCAAAATTATCAGACCGGATTAATGCAAGCTCTAGGAGATTGTGCCTAGAAAGAGTTGATATCTTGTAAGGGATGCTGCTGTGGACTGTTCGTGTTTTTGGAATTGGAAGTTGTTCAGTTAGGTCCTGCTCTGAAGCAAGTAATCCTATCATTAGCTTACTAATGGATGCAATAGGACGAACTATATTACCGGCCTGTTCCCTTAGCACCGTACCGTCCTCGTTAGCAACAAGATAACTCTTCGCGCTAAATTCGGGTACCACAGGTTTATGGCCTCGGCCAGCAAATGCCAGAAACGAAACTGCTAAACTCAGTGCTATCAGAAGAGACTTCATTATTATAAGTTTAGCAAATATATTGACCAAAGTCAATGTTTAGAGTACGGTCGTATGAACAGGGAATCTTTGATGCAGAATTCTTCATGTGATTTGAGATTCCTTGTGCAATTTGTATCCCATGTTGCCAACACATTGGAAGAAACTATTCCAAAGAAAGTAAGTGCTTCTGGATCAAATATATACTCAACAGTCCTTTCAGTTATCAAGGTGCTGTTCGTATAGCCTGGACGATGTATTAATGTCCAAATTTTTCCTGAATAAGCGTAATTATCGAGAACCCTAAATTCGTCGATAGTGATTAGCCATTGATTCCTCAATATTACACTAACCTCTTTCACCTTTCATTTCTTATCCTGTAATTAGGCCTTGATCGGGTGCTTGCCACATAGGGCCAACCGATACTCTCCCGTAAGTTTTTACTGGTGCGGACAGTGTTGTTCCGTCGTCTAAGCGAAAGCTTAGTCTTCCTCCGCGGTCATTTGTATCTAGGTAATTATCCATTACCTGAACCATGAATGTGCCTTCGGAGTTATCAACAAGGATAAGCTGGCGCATCTGAAACACCAGGCTTGCTGGATTCTTAGGATACCAGTTTATTGATACTATACGGTTTAGATCTGTTCCTGTTAGACGGAAATAGCAGGGAACACCGTTTGTGATAACAATCCCTACTAGGCCGGAACCTTGAAATGGACTTGATGGTAATGCTTCGATGTTCGCTATAGTTGTCATCAACTATTTATCTTAATTTAAGGTGATCTCTTAGGAAGAAACGCTACCCAGGCAGTGCGAAACTCCTCGGCTCGTTTCTTGCTAAGAAAGGCAACTCTATCCATGACAAATTGCTGATATTCTTCGTCGGTGATTGTAGGTAGTTGCTTACCTGTGATAATAGTAAAGAAAGAATTGAAGCTATCGTCTGCTTCAAATATCCAACCGCTTGCCCAGTCATTCATTCTGATACATCTTTTGTGGAAGCTAAAATCAGCGGGATTCAGCCAAGTGCATTCTTGTTCTTCAAGATGATCAATGACACTGTGCGGTACATAGAACTTCATGTTCGATACTTATCTTTTAGGTCTTCTGGAATGTAGGATATACGCATACGCTCGGCCAGGAACGGATCTTGTAACTTAATGACCGATGCATACATGGAGCTAATCTTACCTGATACACGAATCCAGTTTAGCCCGCTATCGTCCTCAACATCATATTCATAATCGTCTTTGATCATTACAAAGTCGTCGCCGAGCGCGCCTAGCTTTGCCTGCAATATTCCGCCTTCTCCAAATGAGGCTAAGAACTCAACTAGAACATATTCTTTCATTTTCGCCCCTTGGCTTTGTAGCGAGTTTACAATATAATAACAGATGTGGTCAATCACTGGATGCTAAATAGTAGCACATAATGGGAACAGTATGGCAAAGGTATATATCCTAAAGAATCAATACAACGAATATGTAGTAAATCGTATTTGTAACAATACTTCTGCGGAAGTAGTAGAAGCAGAAGAACTCACAGATACCGTATTATTGGATATAGCTAAAAGCTGTGTAGGTGAATACTTTTATGTTATCAAGACATATAAAGAAATAATATTTACCGAGTTTGATTTTTCTTTTAGACCAGAAAGCAAAGACAAGGATTATGTGCATATCTGGAATAACGATATTGCATTGCGACTATTCAATACAGAGAATGTGTTGTCCGATCCCGGCAGATATTCCGATAAGGAACTTGCCGCAGGCACAGTGAGATTGAAGAGTATTCCTGTTGCAGCATTTGAGTATCCGCTCTTCGATATTATATTCCTTAGCTACGATGAAGAGTATGCTGACAGAAACTTTCAAACACTGCAAGATAGATTCCCTAGAGCAAAACGGCTGCACAATATCAAAGGCATTTATGAAGCACACAAGGCCGCAGCCGAATATGCATCATACAACAAATCAGATATGTTTTTCGTTGTTGATGCTGACGCGGTAATCCTGCCTACCTTTGATTTTACTTATCAGCCCGAGTCGCTTGATAGGCTGTCTGTACATGTGTGGCATTCTAAAAATCCTGTAAATGACTTAGAATATGGGTACGGTGGTATAAAGCTATTCCCTACCGATCTTTTACTAAAATATACAGGTTCTCCAGTTGATTTCACTACATCAGTATCCAAGAGCTTTAAGGTTATTCCCGAAGTAAGTAATATTACCCAATTCAATACAGATCCGTTCTCGGCTTGGAGAAGTGCGTTTAGGGAATGCGTGAAGTTATCTTCCAAGCTAATCCACAACCAAGATAATACCGAAACCGAACAAAGATTGCACGCTTGGTGTACACTAGGTGAAGACAGGGAGTTTGGGGATTTTGCTGTTATGGGTGCGAACGAAGGGCGCGCCTTTGGCGTTGCACATAAGGATCAACCCGATATGCTCGGGTTGATTAATGATTTTAGTTGGCTAGAAAAGAAATTTAATTCTTAGCAATAATTACCGAGTAGTTTTTCAACTTCTTCGTTAATATCCTTTTCAAGTCTATCAGTGTTGATAAAGATTTTAACATCTCTCATTTTCTTAAATGAATCTTCCATTACTGCCCAGCTTGCATTTCTGTTTACTGGGATAGGATGTGTTAATTCATTACCGCTTAGTTCAACAATATTACCATCATAATACTGAACAAGGATTTGTTCAATATACTTAGCTGGTATTTCCTTAGCTTCAATTTCCTTAACGATACGATCAAAGACTGATGGTTTCGCAATTCGACTAATAGCTTTATCTATATTGAAGCTTGTTGTTGTTTTCTTTGCCATTCTGCGCATCTCCCGACTCCTATTATTTATAAGAATATGGCAAGCTATAAACCTGCCATATTACGGGATTCACTGACTGGCCCTGGCAGCATCTCTTTTCATCTTTGCTGCTACTTTGGCATCTAATGCTGCCTCTTTCTTTTCAACTTTAGCTTCTGCTGCCTTGCGCTGATCGCGTTCACGACGCTTGGCCTTACGCTCTTCCATCTTCTGCTCAACAAGCTCTTCAGGTGTAGGAGGTCTACCTCTGCTAGGCTTTAGTTCAGGTGCTAGTGCATAGGCTTCTTCTCGTTTACTGTCTGCATCATCTTCCAGCTGATCTGCTAACGCAATCAGTGCCTTAGCTCTAGCTACAATTGCAGCAGGATCTTCCACAGGAATCTTACCCTGCATTCTTGCTGCTAATGCTTCTGCCGCTGCTAGCTTTTCCTCGGGTGTCCTAGTATCAACAGGAATCTCTTTCTGTTGTTGTTGGCTAGCAACATACTGATCAACCTTCTTGTCAATAGTTGCATTGATGAGAGCAAGCGGTACAGGCTGATTAGGAAGTGGAAGCATTGTAATGTTAGTTACAGGCTCCTTACGCAAATATCCGCGCTGATGAAGTGCTGTTAGGCAATTCAAGCCGTCGGGAAATGTCCTGCGATTCAATACTTCATAAAAATCATTAGTCTCGAATGCTTCTCTGCTATTCAAACATTGAATAACATAGTCGTGATAGCTGTCAGGCAAGCGTTCTGTTTCAACAATAAGGCAATGGCTCTCATCGTTAGGAAGCTTTCTGAATACTACAGCAACACGAACTCCGGTATTTGAAAGCTGACCGGCGTGCTTTTTTAGGCCTTCTATTGCCATAATGTCTCCTTTAGGGGCCGAAGCCCCTATCAATTAGGCAGCAGGTGTTTCTGCAGTTTCGGCTGTTGCTGGTTCATCCTTCTTTTGTACGCTTTCGACATACGCTAGGAAACTAGCAACCTTGTTGTAGGCTTCGCCGACTTGTGTAAGTTCAGCAGCCTGGAAAGCTCCACGACGCGATGCAAGATCAACGATACGAGCTAGGAGTTGGAGGTCAGCAATTGTAAGCTGAACAGGCTCAAGGCTTGTGGTTGTTTGCGCTTCAGCTTCTGGTGCTGCTGTTACAGTTTCTGCTTCAGGTGCTGTGGTCTTCTTTTGTGCTTTTGCCATTTTTGTTCTCCGTTTAATGGTGTAGGGTTAATTTTATCTACCGTTTTATTTATCGTTTGTCGTTCAATAAATTCTGATTATTGTGAACATTTCGGCAGATTTTTACCATTAAACACATAGAGAAAGGGCCCCGAAGGGCCCTTGTTTCTGGATTTGGCTTCTTAGCCGTGTCCTGTTGGCTGCGGTGACACCCTTACCAGGTGCTCTGGCCAATCGATGTAGAACTTCCATTCCTCATCACGGATGTGAATCGGGAGAGTCTTTCTCTTAGCCAAGATTTCGTAGTAAGAAGGTCTGTGCGGCTTCTTTTTCGGCACAATTGTCTCATCTGCGCCCTTGTCGCTGTTGCATGCTTTACACGACGTACACACATTGAGCCAGTTGGTTTTGCCGCCTAAAGAGCGCGGAACAACGTGGTCCAATGTAAGATCTGTGTGCTTGACTTTGCCCTTTGCGTCTTTGCAGCGACCGGTAATTTGAAGCTGGCAAGTGAAATCATCGCGCAGGTATACATTCGCCCGGCTGTATTTCAGATGCTTGTTCCACTTTACCTGCTCGGTCATGATGACAATGGAGGGGACCTTCATTTCCAAATGCTGCGACCTTACGGTCCAGTTATCGTACTCTTTCAGGACCCTGACCTTACCAAGGAACATTAGACGCATGGCTACTGTCCACGATACCACAGAGAGTGGTACATGGGAAAGAGGCGTTCCGTCAGCGTTAAGAAGTAAGGTATCCATAAGTCACCAATTTAGGGGTTAGTCAGATCCAGGTGGATCTAGTGCTTAGTTTACTTGATGTAGTGTTGCGTCGTCAACAGACGTAAACCAATCAGCAAATTTTAGGTATTTTTGAAATTCTTCGGGTACTCCACGAAGTCTCATCATTGTTGCATCTTCCTCATTCACGAAATCAACGCGAATGATATCATTCCATGAGGTGCGTCCCCCACCGTCACCTGCAACGATAGAATATTTAACTTGGTTGTTACCTATCCTATCGGCCCAATCCTCAAAGAACATCTTTATGACATTCTTATTATTCGGAGTGGCTATGAAATGCAAATATATAGAAGATGTGTACATCAAAATACCTTTGATGTATTTATCCTCTTTATGTCTGAGCCGTGAGCAACTTTAGGTTTATGGCATTGATGGCGGCTAAAGCATCAGCTGCATAGGATGCTTTCTGACGCATATCGACTTCATCGCACCCTGCCCAGAGTCGTTCAAACACACGGTCGAACGACAATGTGATGGCTTCTGTTTCCTGGATTGAAAGTCCAGTCATTGCTTCGAGTGCTTCAGTTGCATCGCGCATAAGCCTATCACGGGCAATAGCGCGAGCAACATCGTTAACGAATGCGTCGTCGTTGGGAAGTAAGTACGGAATCATGTATTACTTCTTTGGGGTATTCTCACGCATCCAGGCCGCCATATTGTCAATGACGCTAGGTGCCTCAGTGGGAACTACCTTAGCCACACCTTGTTGAGAAGGTGCGGCTGGCGGCGCATCTTTGCTGAACATCCAGATCAACACAAGCACCAACAGTACAAACAATACTTTCCACATGTTTCTTTCTCCTTACTTCTTGTTTTGCGGGCTGTGACGGTCCGGCTCGTACCAAGCAGTCATACCAAACGGGGCAACCAAACGATGCGCACTGTCACCGTGAATCAGGAACAACGTATCGCACCAGTTTTCATCACCCCAGCTACCGCACGGGTAACCGTCAGTCATCATGATGAAGCGTTCCGGCTGGATGTCGTTTTCCTTCATGTATTCCCAGTTGCACATGAAGTCGGTGCCACCGCCACCCTTGATATCGTACTCGTCGATTTCATCAAGGTTTTCCGGCGTGAACATCTGCTCGTTGTAGACTCGCGTGTCAAAGCACCACACGCGAAGCTTGAAGTCAACAAACTGTTCCATGATGCCCTTAACTTCGCTGAGCAAATCGCGCAGCATGTCTTCGGACATAGAACCGGAGCAGTCAATCGACACCGCAGCTTCTACGCGCACGTCTTCCTTCGTACCCGGCAAATAGATGCCGTAGGCTTGAGTCTTGCGCGAGCAACGCTGCCAAGTGAAGTCATTCTTGATCATCGATTGGATCTTCATGTTGAGGATCTCACGCCAATCCATCTGCGGATCAGTCAAGTCCTTCAGCATGCGCTTCACACCAGCAGGGGTGTTACCAGCACCGGCAGCCTTCGCAGCCTGCATCACGGCAGCACGGATCTGATCCGACAGCACACGACGCTCTTCTTCAGTCATCGGCTCGCCCTTGCCATCGCCCGGCTCCAAGTGAACATCGAACTCGGGCCAGTTGGCATTCGGATCCTTGAGCAGCAGTTCGTAGACTTCTTCCGCAAACATACCCTTGTACTTTGCGTCGAAGCAAGCCTGCACACCGGAAGTCTTCGCATCCGGCAGCTTGCCGATGTTGTGCTCGTGCAGTTCGTAGTTGATAACGAAGTCAGCAGCAGCATTCCACATCTTGGGCTTGCGACTACCGCGACGACCCATGTGGTCGTAAACGCAGTGTTCGACTTCGTGCGCAACAAGGAAGATGGTCTCGGCCTTCGTCAGCTTGCCGATAAAGTTGCGGTTGTAGTAGAAGTAACGCCCGTCAGTAGCAGCAGTGGGACACCAGTCGTCGTCCGTAGCATCCTTCAGAATCAGGCGAGTTGCCAAGGTTCCCCAGAAGGGCTGTTGCAGCAGCAGCGAGATGCGAGCACGGGTGATTTGCTCGAGGATCTTTTCATGCGTGTATTCAATCTTTGTTGCCATTTTGGTTCCTGGTTAAATGTCCATTGCGCATTCATGCTGACAAACTTCGCAGCAATTACATAGCGTGGTGTGATCGTCGTTGATATCTTCGGCATACGGGCAGGTATGGTCTTCCTGTGCAATACCTTTTCCACGGCAGCTACCACCAGTGTAGTATCCGTGTGCAAGGATTTGCGCTACCTTGTCCTGGTCGTCTTGCGAGTTCATGCTCATATTATATTATGTCCTTTACGGAGTGTCAAAGGTTGTAGGATAAAAAGGAAGGGGCAAAAGCCCCTTCGAAGTGGTTCCCCAACCAATGTAGCCTTATTATTTATTTGCCGGCCTGCTATATTCTTTGGGCCTAGTCATTGCCTGTGTGTAATAAGCACCAGTTGATGTTGCCCTTACTTGAATGGGGGCGGCAAGAGCCCACCCATCCTGGGCAAGTTGATTCACAATCTTTTCGACAGTGTCAAGACTGCCGTCGACAAGTTTATATTCGTACGCTCTCATTTCAGACCCTTGGCAAATCTTATTGCATCATCGATATTACCAAGGAATAACTTCTCCTGGTGTGAATCGATGATTTCAAACTTATCTGCGTGCTTCTCATCCTCACCAAAGGGTCCGGTTGTCCCGGCCCGATGGTGTCTTGGATGCTCAAGGATGCTTTGTAGCCTCTCAGGTGTCCTGTGGTCGAAGCGTTCTAGCTGCTTACCACCACAGTATGTTCTTAGAGTGTATCTTGCCACAAAGCCTTCCTATCAGTCTTCCAGGATGTACTTGCCGTACTTGTCGTGGAAGCCCTTGAAGGTCTTGAGCTGACGATGGTTGATCGGCAGAGCGTAGTCGCGCAGCGCAGTCTTCGCACCCAGGACGATCATTTCCGTTTGGAAGTTGTCCATCATGAAGGTGAAGAAGTGATCCACGCACTCGTGCCAGGTGTTCATATCGAACCCATCTTCCTTGGCCTTGGCCTTGGTGGTCCATTCCTGGAGCGTGTAGCACATGGAGATCGTCAGCGAGTACATCGCGCTCAGATCCTTGACATTCAGCTGCTTTTCCTTGCCCATCAGCACATCTTCCGACTTCGGCATACGAACAGCAACCTTGCGGTGTGCGCTGAATTCCGTTGCCAGACCGTCGCCAACCGTACCAGCCACCAGCGCCGTGTTCATCGACTCGGGCAGATCGTCCGTGATCAGCTGACCAACGAACACCCACGAACGCGGAGTAGCAAACGCCTTGTCCGGGCTCTTCGGGTCGAAGTTGAACAACTTCTGCTTGTGGTGCGACAAGAAGCCAACCACATCAGCATGCACGCGGGCGCCGATCGCCCACTTCTGCCAGTCTTCGAAGTTCGACGCCATCTCGATGTGAACCAGACGGTTTGCCAGCGGGCTGGGCATACGGTAGGTAACACCCTTGTCGCTATCGCGGTTGCCTGCGCAAACCATCGACACACCCTTCGGCAGGTGGTACTCGCCAACGCGACGATTCAGGATCAGCTGGTAAGCCGCAGCCTGAACGCTCGGAGGGGCAGCGTTGATTTCGTCCAGGAACAGGATAGCGTTGGCCATCGCACCTTCGGTCGGCAGATCGGCAGGCTGTGCCCACTTCATCGTCCGGGTGTCGGGGTCGTAATACGGAATGCCCTTGATGTCAGTCGGCTCGAGCAGGAGCAGACGCATGTCGATCACGGGGCGGCCGGTTTCTGCGCCGATTTCGGCGATCAGTTCCGACTTGCCAATACCGGGCGGGCCCCAGATCATTGCAGGACGACCGACCTTGAAGCAGCGCATCAGAAGGGTACGGACATCACGGGGGCGTTCAACGCGGTGGGTGTCAAGACTTGCCATTTTGTATTTTCTCCAGTTGGGGTTAAAGTTTGTGTATATGTATTATGTAGCGACTAGCAGGCTGCGTCAAATGGTATCAAATGTGAGTTTGAAAACAATTGCATCTGCTTCCTGCTTAAAGTAGATGTCAGTGTAGTCGGTCTGAGTGGGGTCGGACCAAATCCATTTGTGACGGAGATTCTGCTGACACCATGTGTATGCAGCATCTCTGTGATCTTTTGAGATACGAACCGATGGAAATATCTTAAGTCTTTCCATATGGTTAGTATTATTTAGCCCAAAATTCCTGAGCTTCTTGTGGAAATCCGCAGGAGTCATTTTCCAAGGCATAGCTTGTACTTGCATCTTGGTCATTTGATTGTTCCTGCAAGAACTTCCCACATCAGTTTGGCTTCGGCCTCTTCAACGAAGGTGGGCCAAATCTCAAACAAACGGGCCTGGCTGATTTTGACATAGCCCTTCTTGAGCTTACTTCTTACGAGCTTTTCCGTAAGCTCGTAACTAGCAATATCCGCCTTAAATTGCATGGCTTTGCCACGTCGTGCCCAGAAGATGCAGCAGTTTTTGTGCCATTGCCCTTCGGGCGTAGGTCTGTAGAAATAGCCCCAAATCTTATCGTGATTCTCTTTGGGATCATTACACCAACCGATGAATCCGAATTGACTTTCGATGCTCATGTTATTCCTTCATGCGTGCAACAAGGCGCTCTGCAATTTCCGAACCGCATTGCTTTGCGTACTTCTTCATTTCTTCGGTGCAGGGATAAACATAGATGAAGATATCTACCTCACATCGTTCTCCCATTGACTCGGCGAACTCATCCCATCTGAAGTTAGGGCCGCAGTATCGTGGATTATGCATCATAGCAAACATTCCACTCACAATGGCATAACATGCCAATGCTACATCTTTCTTCTTACCTGGGCTCATCTTTGACTCCAAAGTGTGACTTAATCTCTTCACGACACAGCAATGCACCATCTCTGAAACCGCCTTGGTAGTCCGACAGTTCCCTGTCTTCTTCCACTTTGGTGCAACACTGCATACACTCTTGAATAATCAACTCGGCAAACTTTTCAATTTCGGGTTGTCCTGCATAGGATTCGCCCAACAAGCTCACTGTGCCATCATTATAGCAAAAGAGTCTGGATTGAGCCAAGAGTTCTTTCATCCGCGCATTCATGCTATGCCCTTCAGTTTCTTAACAACTAACTCTTGTTCCGTCAAATCAATCTCATGCTTCAGACCAGGCCAATCATCAAGGAAGATAGTTACACCATAGTTCCAATTTTCGTTACCGCCGCCACCGGATCCCGTTTTCAGCCCGACAATCTTTAGTGCTTCGCCGTAGGGATATGAATAGTTATTCTTCTTGGCGCGTGTTAGCGTACCTGCAATGTTTCCAGTCCACCCTTTATAGGATGTGGGATCACTAGGATTAGGATTCTTACCACACCAATTAGTTATGCCGTTATCGGGACACCGATGCGAGTTAGATGCAAGCGGATTATATCTTACGCCAAGGACCATTTTGGTAAAGCTATCAGTTTCCGGATAAAACTTATCCGAACTGAAACGATGCCCCATTGCATTCGCAGCATACATGATTCTCTTTTGATTGGCAAGGAACCAGGGAACAATTTCATCTATTGTTTTGATGCGCTTGCGTTCAGCCTTGAGCCACTTTATCCAATCTTTCTTTACGCGATCTTCCTCGCGCTTTTCTTTCATCTCGATCCGCAGCTTCTTCAGGTGAAGGGCATACTTCTTGAGGTCTTTCTCCTCGAAGATTTTACCTGTGAAGCGGCACTTGCGGACTTGGACTTTCATTTTACTTTTCGTTGTTCGAATAAGACACAGCCAAACTTACCGCGTGTCATTAGATGTTGTGGGTAGTGATTTTCCACAATCACCATGGAAGTGGGTTCACCGCAAGCACCATAGGAAGGATGCTGATCTCCGTCAATTTGCGGATGTTTGCAATAATTCACATGGCCTGCATCATAGGGAATGCCGGTACCACTACCGTCTCCCCACATTTTACAATCGTAGCATCTCATATTATTCTATAGGTATAGGGGTAACAATCCCTTGTTACCCCTATTGTATGCCCGCGTAGGGCTATGTCAAGCGGTGTTAGAAAAACATTCCACCGAAGATCATCACAGCTACAGTCAGGATGATCATCACCCAGAATGCAAGCCATTCGCCGTCGTTCTCCAGATCGTGGAAGCTCTTAGGGATACGAACCATCCGGGTACCCTTGAAGAATCCACCAAATCGGCTGTACTCAACCTTCTCGTAGCCCTTGGTGAACAGACGAGTGTAGATAACTCGCACCATAGTTAGGCCAACAGTAACGAACAAAATGCCGTACAGAGCCTTCACAAATGCAGCACCAGCCACCTTCCAGATGATCAGCATTGCAGTAAGCTTACCGGCATCGCTTTTCAGGAAGTCGTTGATAGTGACATTCAGTTCCTTTGCCGCAATGCCCATCGCCTTGGCAAAACCTTCAGCAGCGGCAGCAGCCTGCTGACCCCATGTAGAAGCCAACGAAACCATTGCAGTAACTTCTGCCGGTTTAGCAGGCTCAGCAGCAGCCTTTGCAGCATTGGCAACAATTTGTGCAGCATGCGCTTTCAGCTCGGCAACCTGTGCTTCGGATAGACCGCTGGTGTCGATTGTTGCAGCATTCACACCCAACGAGGCAATAGCTAGGGTGCAGATAACAAGTAGTTTACGAAACATTTTTCTTTCTCTCTTCGTTGATTTTTTTTCTGCCTGAGCTTGATATCTCCAAACATCGAGCTTTTATAGACATTCACATGCGGAAGTCCATATCGCTCATTCAACTGCTCGCACAGTTGAAGTGCTTCATCCTGCGAACTATGCCTTGATCGTATCCCCTGAAAAATCACATAGTGATAATCAGGGGACTTGTAGGCATAATACGCCGATGAATATTTCTGCTCAATCGGCTCAGGCATATTCAGCTCAGAATGCGTCCAGCCAGCTGTAAGGCGTCTTGTTGCTGTAGCTTTCACGAGTGATCACCAGCACCGCCATGTTCGGCTGGCCTTCGTTGATCACATACGTGAACTTGCCGGAATCAGCATCAATCTTCTTCAGCATGTCCTGCGTCACTTCGAGTTCGACCTGGTCAACATCATCCGGGTCTTGCCCTTCGGCAACAGTCGGACGAACCCAGAAGTTGAGCTCTTCGTGCGCAATCGGGTTGCCACGGATGGCACACGGGTGAACACGCTCAGCTTCCAACTTCTTGCCTTCCATGAACACTTCCACATTGTGGCGCACGCTGCCGGCATCGTATGGCTTCGCGTTCAGCATTTCCATGGCCTGGTTCGGGCTTTCCTCGTAGCGGTTCATTTCCTCGACAAGCGCCTTCAGCATGTCGAAGTTGAAGCTGACGAAGAGCAGCGTCAGACGGCACACCTGGTCGATGTAACCCTTGTTGTTCAGGTTGTCTTCGCAGTATTCGCGAATGAAATCTGCGTCCAGGCCCTTGAACTCGATCATGTAGAAGATGCGACCCGGGCGATTCCGCATGTGCGAATTGACCTTGTACTTGTCATTCACAGTCAGCAGGAACAGCTTCTTGGTCGGGAACACACCGTCGAGCAGCGTCAGGATGGCTTCTTGTTCCTTGTCGTCGTACACCTTCTCGAATTCGTCGAACACGATAACGCACGGTTCGTCGATTTCTTGGATGAAGGTATTGAAGGAATCGCCGCAGTACGCAGTGTTGATCACCAGGGTGGAAATACCGCGTTGGCCAGCCAGCTGTGAAACACGCTTCGCCAGCATGGTCTTGCCGCTACCCTTTTCACCGTTCAACAGCACGCCGGTGGTAAAGGGACGATCGGCAAACGTGTTCAGGATACGCTCGGCGTGGCGGGTGGCCTTACCGTAGATCTTGCCGCTGATGTCGAAGTCGGAGATCGGCTTCAGGTACCAGCCCTTCATCGGGTGGGCACAAACGGTGTAGGTACCGACGGGCAGCTTATCGCGCACATCGTACATGCCTTCTTTGGTAGGCCAAAGCAGCTCGCCGTCTTTCAGATAATAGCTCATGTATGTCTTTCTTCAATTGAGGAATTGAATTGTTGCCAGGCTAATCCTATTATCTGCAACAACTACAAATTGTGCAGGAAAAACCACGGCGCCGCAATCGGGTTGTGCTACTGCCCAATCACCTTTACGGTTTGCGCCGTTCATGAAGGCGTTGATGAACACATCGAGGTGTTCCTTAGAAGGGGCTTGATGTACTTTCAGCATGGTCTTACCTCGTTGTAACAGTTGAATCGGGAAGCCACAGAGTAACAGGATACTCTACGGTCTGCTCGATGATTTCACGGATGATTTCCCAATTGCCGCCGCCGCGTGCAGCACCAATTAGCGGAATGTGCAGTTCAGCAGGTTGTGTGAACTTCTTGTTGTTGATACCACCTTCCTTGATGTGCCAGTTGATCTGCTCAAAGCAGGTCTGGACGGCATCATAACTGGTAAGGCGTTTACCAGTTCCGTACAGATTCTGCGTAATAGCATTCCACACGACAATTTCGTCGCTGACTACCACCTGATATGCAACACCAAGGCGCAGGCCTTCGCTGTCGTAGATAGATTTGTAGTCGTGGTAAACATTGGGCCAGGTTTGTTTCACACCAAGTGCAACACCCGAACCCATCACGCCTTGTGCATTACAGCCATGCACAATATGGCCGGCTGTGACATGCATCAGATTACCGATTTGTGTTTTGATTTTCATTTGAATCTTTCGTACAAGAAGTAACCACTGAGACCAACAAAGATCAGGCTTAGGAAACCACCGCCCATGATAAGGCCGTATAGGTTTACTGCAAAGCACAATACAAGCAGGATAAGCCAAAAGTCCATTACACTTTCTCCACGATTGCTGGAACTACAACGATTGCAGGCGTATAGTCTTCCGGCAGTATGGTGCTAGCGCCGGGCTTGCCAACATGATCCGGATTTTGTGAAACCATACCCACAAAGGCATTTTCTGGCTTCCTGCGCAGGTCTTCCATGAAGGCCAGTGCTTCGGTCATTTCGTCCATCGTAAAGTGTGAATGGAACGGGAAAAATTCGCCACCGGACATATCCATCCAGTAAACCATAAATCCGCTCATCATATCAATATTGCTCATTTTTTCCCCATTAGCTTCAAAGCCAGTTGTTCTTCTGAAATCAGTTGCTTGACATCTTGCAAGTATTGTAGCAGACCATCTATGTCAAGGTCTTTTAGCACCACTACTCCACACTGTTGCATTCCGTGATTGAACTGAGTAACAACCAGACTGGCATCTGTACCGATCCTTATCCTCAATGTCCCTTTATTGATGCCGTAGCCAGATTCCTGCTCGCAGACAAGGGCATCCGAATCCCACTTAGCTTCGGCAACAGATAATACACGAAGCTTGCCCATTTACTTTTCCAGCAAAGCCTTCAGGCGAACCGTCTCTGCAGCAAGCAGGTCCCTGTGCGTTGTGGTCCAGGTTAGATCTGCATAATCTGACGTAGGCTCCGGCTTATCCAGCCAGCCGTCGTAGTCGTCGCCCGACTTGAGCATGTCAAGCAGTGCCTTGATACCATCGGCTCTGGCAGCCTGTTCCGGTGTAGGTTCAACCTTAGGACGTTGCGAAGGCGGCAGCCACACATGCCCGGTATTGATTTCGTTTGTCAGGAATTCCGTCCAAACAGCGCAGAAGTTGAATGCAATCTGCAGAAACCATTTTGGCGTCTTCTCATTCAAACGGAACACATCTGCATAGCCCTTCAACAAGGGATACGGGCGAAGATAGTATTCGCCGGCAAACATGCCGCGCTCTTCTTGGCGTGCTTCCATCTTTACGAACAAATCGGCCGCCAGCGAAGGCATGCTAAAATCAGAGTCGGTAACCGACATACGCTGATAGATGGAGCAATCTTCTGCCAGGGCTGCTTCATCGACCGGTTTGCCATCACGCGCATATTCTTCGGCGAAACGGCGTTCCTTGGCGTGACATGCAGCAATCAGTGCATCCCATTCTGCATCGGTCATTTCCGGATATTCGTCGATGCGAACTCTATTGCCGTCGACGATCATTCCGTTGCGTACACTATAACCATTGCCGTTTGTAAACAGCAGATGATCAAGCAATGAAGCAACAGTCGGAAAGATCGATGCGTATTCGCAGAGTTGACGATTAGCGAAGTTGTGAATATTTGACATAGTCTCTTTCGTAGGTAAGGGCTATACACCATTATAGTGCATAGCCCTATGTTGATCAACAGGCGTTGCCGCCTGTATTTCACTTACTTCTTGGCAGTAGCTCCGCGGACTACGCCCATGTCAATGCCAAGTTCTTTGGCAGTCTTGGCAGTCATCAGGTCCACCAGTTCGGTAGCACGCGAGCCTGCACTAGCACCACCTTGACCCATTTGCACTGCGGGAGACCAGGCACCGGGTTGGGCTTTCTCGATTGCAGTAGCGTATCGGTCGTTCATCTTGACCAGGGCTTCCAGCTTCTTGTCCAACTGACCGTCAGCTTCCATCACCAGCTTCTTGCGAGTCGCTTCACCTTCACCGCGCAAGATTTCAGCCTTCTTGAACGCTTCAGCTTCCTTGACGCTTGCATCCGCAATCGTGACCTTGGATTGTGCATCCGCAATCGTCTTCGCGTTCAGGGTCTTCTGTTCCCATTCAGCCTTTGCAGCGTTGGCTCGACCTTGAGCTTCTGCCGTAATTGCATCCTGGTCGGCACGTTTGGCATTCGCAATCGCAACAACCGCTGCGTTGGTAGCTTCCTGCTGCGCCTTGATCTGCGCTTCCACACGGTCCTCATACTTGAAGGAACTGATGGTCATCGGAAGCATAGTGACGTGATACTTGTTCACATAGCTTTCCTGTGCTCGGATCGGCAGGCCCTTTTCGTCCTTGACGATTTCGGTGATCTGCATGTCCTTTTCCACACCAGCCACATCCTTGGCGCGAACAGTCTTGCTCGTAGTCTTGTAGACACCGTGCAGGGTTTGCTCGTTCAGGATTTGCAGGAGCTCGTTTCTTCGACCAGCAGCCGATTCAAACGACGTCATAGTAGGACCGGAGAACGTCGAAGACGATTCCATTGAGCGTCGAATGGCTTGCAGTTCGAATGCTTCGGCTGAGTGGAAGTCTCGATGGATTTCCACAACACTCTTCGGATCCAGTGGCATCATCCAGGAGATGGAACCGCACAGAGTTGCGTTACCACCGTCATAGAAACGAATGCCAAGACCTGCACTGGTATGGTCGCCGACCTGGACGTCCTTAGCAGCAACAGTGCCGGCAGCGCAACCCAGGCTGAACTTGAATTCGTTACGTCGCGGATACTTCGTAACGGAACCAAAGCCCTGCCATGCAATGCCCGGCTCGGTAATCACATCCAGTTGACCCGAAATCGGGTGTTGGATGACCATGATCTGGCTCGAATCCAGATCTTCAAACATCATCGGGAGACAAATCACCACAGCAAGGGTGAGGACTGCACCGACAATCAGTGCAATCATTCGGGTAGCGTTCATTCGGGTTCCTTCAGTTGTGCCTTCCGGCGGTTGAGTTCATCTTGGAGAGCCTTTGCTTGGATCTCCTCTTCAGTTTCGGCAAGTTCTTCCTGGATGTGAACTACCTTCTGATGCGCAGGGGTACCACGCAACCACGGGAAAAACGGAGTCCCTTGGTAGAAAGGAAGTGCGACCTGCGTGACAAAGAAAACAATCACGCCAATCGCAACCAGGAATGCCAATAGATCAATAAAAAACATGCGTTCTCTCCTTGTGCTTATGCAGCAGTCATAATTATACACCCTGCTCTGCAGAGTGCAACTGGCTTATTCTTCTGGGCCGTCGAAATCGAACATCTCAACAACGGCGGCCTCGTATTCATTGATAGTCCAGCCGTATTGTGACAACCAGGCTTGCCTTGATTCATCGGATGCTACCATATCAAGGAATACCTGCTCGGGCATATCCTCAAGTAATGCGTACAATTCATCAAAAGTTAGTTTTTCCATATCAGTCTCCGAAGATGTCTTTCATGCGTTGTTGGTCTTCCAGTTGCCTGCGAATGAGTTTGATGTATTCGCCAAAATTGATATCGGAGTTTCCGACACCTACCAAATATTCCGAACCATCCTTTAGTACAATTGTACCAAGTAAGGTCTCAACTGTATCTGAGTCATGGAAGGTATCAGTAAAGGCAGACTCCATAGATGATTCTGGCTCTTTGGTCTTGTCCCAATCCACCCCGACCGACTTTACTTTTTCCTTGAATGCTTTGTTGGCAGCATCGACTTCTTCCCATTTCCAAGTCGAAGGAGAAGATTCCCAGTCGCCGCCATAATAGCTCCATTCGCCAGTAGTGAGCTTGCCACGCTCAATCATATGAGCCCAGACGAATTTTAGTGTGTTATTGTTATCCATTATAGTACCTTATATCGGCGAGTTCTTTCTCTCGTTCTTTGTCGATATCTGCTAATGCCTGTTCAAGTGTTTTGCCGCAGGTACCAACATATTGCACTCCATCCTTCCAGTGTGCATATAGCATGATACCTTGTTCAATACCATCGTAGCGTTCGTTGATGTCTCTTTCTGTTCTCATGTCAACCCTTTACACAGAGAATCTGCTTCAGGGTGGTAACAACATCCACAAGATCAGCCTGTGCAGCCATAACTTCATCAATGTCCTTATATGCACCCGGGATTTCGTCAATCACCGCGTCATCCTTGCGACATTCGATACCAGCAGTCTGCTCAGCCAAGTCAAGAGAAGTAAAGAGCTTTTTCGCCTGGTTCCGGCTCATCTTACGTCCTGCGCCGTGCGAACACGAACAGTAGGCGTCATGGTTGCCCTTCCCCCTCACAATAAAAGATTTCGCGCCCATCGATCCCGGAATAATGCCAAGCTGACCTTCGTTGGCGGATACAGCACCCTTGCGGGTAACCCACATTCCGGATCCGTTGTGCTCTTCCCAAGAAGTAAAGTTGTGGTGGCAGTTGATTACCTCACCAACCACCTGCATCTTCGGAATACGGTGACGCAGGCCGGCAAGTACCAAATTCATCATGGTATCACGATTGAAACGTGCATAGTCTTGCGCCCAATGCATTGCTTCAATATACGCATCGAATTCCGGAGTACCTTCTTCCAGCCAAGCCAAATCTTCATCTGGCAAGCCGTATCCGCGCTTTGCAGCCTGCTCCTTAGCAAGTTCCACAGCAACGGTACCGATTTGATTGCCGATGCCGCGTGAACCTGAGTGTAGCATTACCCACACTGCACCATTTACATCAAGACAGATTTCAATGAAGTGGTTACCACCACCCAGCGTACCTACCTGACGACCGATCTTCTTCTCGTCAGCGCGGCCAAGCTTCGCCTTCAGGGCTAGGTGCTCGAAAGCATCCATAGTCTTGTTGAGATTCTTTCGTAGAACATCAGCATACGGGCCGGAAACAGAAGGAATGCCCTTTGCGTGCTCGTTGAAGCCCACAGGGACGTCGCGTTCAATTTGGTTTCTCAAAGAGAACAGCGAATCTGGAAGGTCTTCGGCCCTCAGATTAGTCATTGCAGCAACCATACCGCAGCCGATGTCAACACCAACAGCAGCAGGAATGATAGCAGAACGGGTAGGAATAACGGAACCAACAGTGGCACCCTTACCCATGTGGACATCAGGCATGATAGCCATATGACCCGCAAGGATAGGCAGTTGCGAGATGTTCATGATTTGAACCAGGGCAGCTTGTTCTACTTCCATAGAACCCACCCACATTTTTACATTATCGATTTCCACTTTAGTATCCTCGTTTTAATTTCCAGACGAGTACATCGTCTGTGTCTATTATACACATCTCGTGACTATTTTTCTTAACGGATTTAGTAGTTTTTGAAGCATCGACCAACTTGATCCTTACTAGGCCGGACCCGATGCGTGCTCTTGCACATGTTCGAAAATCACAACCGTCCCCTGCACCAAGCAAATCTACCACCTGATAGATGTTGCTGTAGTAGACTACATATTGGCCGGGTTCGATATGCCGGCCCAGCATATCCGGCCAAGCCATTACGCACCCATTGCAGCTACGCGAGCAATCTCCAACCTAAGGATTTCCTCGATGTATTCGTTCAGGGTGATATCTGCTTCGTGCGCAAATTTCATTGCAGAGAAAAGCAGATCATCGTCGATAACAATGCTAATCTGCACACGAGTATCGTACTCTTCGCCTGCAACCATTGCTGAAGCCTTTTCCAGGATATCGTCGGCAACATCCAGATCAATGAAGTTGATATCGTCGATAGCATTTTCAAAGCTAACGCCGCGTTCCTCAGATTCGGCAGCGACTTCGTCGATGTAATCGGGATTGATCCAACGGTAGTAGCGTTTGGTACCATAGTCCCATGCCTGCATTTCGTAGACGGTCTGATCACCGGTATCGAACACGCAGGTAACACTCACGCCACCGTCGTCATGCAGGCCGTTCCAGTAATCCATTGAATACGCATCGGGACCATAGCAATGCCATTCATACTTGCTGCCATCCGTAACCTTGTACTGGATAGCTTCCATAAAGTCTTTTAGTGTAATCATTAGAAATCTCCCTTGTGAAACCCGATTGTCATCCATTCATCAGTAACACGCGGCGCGTGTACTTTCTCTTTGCCAGCACCACACGACTTACGAGTAAGTTCCGGGTGAGTGTTGGCGAAATCTTGCACAAACCAAAGTTGGCCACATCCGCCCCCGATATCATCCTGACCGGCAGGATCAAAGCAGCGAACGGAAAAGCCACGGCTCAGGAGCTTATCCATAAAGTCGGTAGCCAATTGGCGTTGGCGCTGATTTGCAGCAGCAACGGATTCGTCCTGCTCACAAATAACAGACACGGTTGCTTGCCAGATTTGCGGATTGAAGAGTTGCATCAAGCGATCTGCATCCTCCTGCGAAGTATTGCCTTCGTGTGCGCAATAGTTAAAGAATGGCTGACGGCCGGTCTGTGAAAACCAGTATGCACCCTCAATTGAAATCTCAGACAAAGACAGCTTATTCGCAAACGGAATCAGCTTATTGCGTGCTTCGTCAGTCGATTCGTGTACAGAGAATTGCAGGCCAATGGTAGGAATCTCCACTGACAGGTCAGCCAACCAGTTGTAATCCACATCCGGTGCAGAAGTGCTGATCAGCAACGCTGCACGAGGGTACATAACATGCAAACGACGCAATGCACCTTCCAGCCCTTGCTTGTTCAACATGGGTTCGCCCATCGACATGAACATAATTTGCATTCGATCAACCTTTGTGTGATCGATATTTTGATCTGCGAATAGATGCTGCACCTGCGCAACGATTTCATCGGCAGTCAGGCTGCGGATGAAGAACTCACCAGTACCGCAGAAACGGCATCCAATCGGACAGCCGGATTGCGTGCTGCAACATACAACAGTGCGATCCTCGTAGGTCGGATATTTGTACAGCACCGCTTCCGCAACAGCACCTTTGGCGCCTTCGTTGGTGAAGACATACTTGCGCACATTGGAGTCGCTGCTGGGAATGCAGCGGGTATTTTCCCAGATTTGTGTATTCATACCTTATTGTATGTTAGTTCTTAGGGTTAGGTCTAGCTGCCGTAACGAAGTTTTAGAAGAGTCACATCTTCGTCGGGAATATTGCATAATGCTGCAATCTTCTCAATTGACATTACATTGTTAGGGTTAACAAGAAACCATCGCCCTACTTCTGTATCAAACACAGGGCAATACCGGTTACCGGTCAATGAGGTATACAGATATTCCGGAAACGGTATTTCGTGCTTGTGGTACATAATCAAAGATCAATGATTAGGTCTTTATCAAATCCACCATTTGTGCTTTTGCCATGGTAACCGTAAGGGTTGCAAACTACACGAGTTTCATTAATCATGTAATCCCAATTCCTGTGCGTATGGCCGTGAACCCACAACTTGGCCTTATTATGGTGTCCAATCATATGTTCCAGGTCTGCAAAGTATGCTGTATCGCTCCTATCTCCGCGATGCCCTTTTCTCTTTAGGGCATTACCGGGACTGTGATGAGTAACTACAACAGTGTCACCCTCAAACGGTTCATCAAACTTCCTTAATAGAAAATCTATAAACAACTCATGTTGCGACAGAATGAAATCGGGAGTAATAAGCTTTCCATTCTGTTTTGTGTTTCTGTAGTCATTCATTACTCGATGTGCGTATCCCATAGCAATAGGATCCCCGTCATCGAAGCTTGTCCACATAGTTCCGCCAAGGAACCTGACACCGTCTATAATTCGCCAATCATTGTGTAAAAAATGGAAGTTACTCGGACCCGACTGTTCAAAGTCGCGCCAATCGCGTATTACCTTGTCGTAATCATTGTCGTAAAACTCGTGATTACCACAGATTCTTATTACGGTCCTAAATGAATCTGATAGAACATTCATCCATTCTTGAGCACAGGTACCCACATCGATATCTCCGGCAAGGATAAGTGTTGTTTCCTTATCCTCCGGCGCAGGTGTCCAGATGTGATCCCATTTGTGATTGGAAAATTCCAAATGTAGATCTGACCATAATCTTATTTTCACTTTATCAAACCTTTGCGCTTACGACGCGCAATTTCTTTTTTGTATTCTTTGGGTGACAGTTTAGCGCCGTCAATCCAATATTGTTTGGGACCAGCTCTTTCGACAACAGCAGGACCGTCGAGATTGTGAAGCACGCCTTCTTTATACCAGAACATATTGTCCTTATGAATGCGTGCAGGACCACCAATGCGGTGGAGTTTATCTTCCTTCCACCATTCTTCTAGTTTATACTTGCGAAGGCATCTAACAGCAGGGCCGTAGATACGATGTTTCTGCCCTTTTTCGTTTGTCCAAACTTCTAGTTTGGTAGGCATACCATAGCCCCAACTCCAGCGTAAATGCGCACCACCATATCCTCCATAGGCAGGACCTGAACCTTCGATGATATCGCGGTTCAGAGAAAGAGTTTCAAATAGTGCGTCTTCAGAGTTCGGATTCATACCTCTATTATATAGAGGATTCCTTACTTAGTCAAGCTGACTACAAGTCTCTAAGAATCCTTCTATACCACCATGCAGTTTTATCACCATCGAATCCATTTCGGAAAATAGAATCAACCTTCTCTTTGTAAAGAAGTATGGGTATTCCATTTTGGACATACCATATTGGTGTCTAGATTTTATTGTTTCCGGAATAGCAAAACTATAAACAGTGAATATATTCTTGAGTATTACAAATCCAGAATAGGAAAGTCTCAAACCGTCCGGATGATGGAACATGAGCTTATTTAGCTGTTCATCGTCAAATGAAGCAGCCTTTTCGTGGTGTTCCCTTACTTCGGTGAAGATTGCTTTCTTTAGTGGAGACATAGCAATATTTATAACAACCATTGGGTGATGCCTAGCAGATTTATAGCAATAAAAAAGATAATCTGGTGAGAAATAACCTTCGGTGCATTAGTATTTCTTAGCAGATACAAGGATGCAAAGTTTGAGAATAGAAACAAAATGTATGCCCAACCACTTACCGGTATATGCAATGCCAATAATATAGAGGCAATGATTGCACCCCAAAAGGAAATCTTCTCTATAAATGATTGTGACATTGTGTGATAAATAGTGTTATGAGAATTCGTGAAGCAGTACAAGAACATATGATAACACACCTGTTACAGTTGTGCAAGCATGAACTGGATCTTTCAGAGATGCCAGAAATAAATCTTGTTGATGATGATACTGTAGGTGCTGGCACTTCTTTTGGAGAGTTTAGCAACAATACAGTTCATGTTGTAACTAAGGGAAGACATCCTATGGATGTTATGAGAACCCTTGCTCACGAGTTGGTACACTGGAAGCAAAGAATCTCCGGGATGGAGTTAGACGGGTCTGATGGAAGTGAAACTGAAAATCAGGCTAATGCTATTGCTGGTGTTATTATGAGGAAGTTTGGTCAGATGTATCCACAGTATTTTGTGGATACATTGCCTTAATCGTCTTCAGTACAGGGCACGCCTGTAGTTAATTTGAATACTGAAAAATCTGTTGTTTTGAACATCTTATTCAATCTTTCAGCTAGATTGAACGCATGCCCCGAATTAGAAAAGCTCACCTTCTTATACTTAGGTCCTGGATACGAAACCAAGTGACTCAGGGTGCGTAGATTGATAGGTTTCTCTTTATAGAACACCGCGTAAATCGCTTCTGCATCAAGAACTTGTTCGGCCTTATAAGTTTTCGAATTAACATTTTCTAAAATTATGGTAGGCTTAGGTCTTGCCATATTTTCTGTTCTCCAATAAATGTGTATATATTTATCAAAAACACCTATTTATCGAAGCATTAAAAAAGGGACCCGAAGGTCCCTTAGAAAACGCCGCCGTCTAATATTTGAGTTGTTCTAACGGCAGTTTCACTGACAACCACTTGAGGTGGTTTTTCTTTTTGTAATATATCTATCTCTCGCAATAGTTCTTTGGCTTCTGCAACAGTCATCCTGTATTCTGTTACATTCTTCTGTACATTCTTCAGGCGTGCTCTTAGTTTAGTTATTTCACTCATTTACGCTTAGTTTCCTGAACAGCATATACAGACGCATCTCTTCCTTGAATGCAGTCCAGTTAGGAAGGATCTTGGCAGGATCGATGGTTTTATAGTTTTTCATCCTGGTGCTAACTTCTTGTTGGAATACTGTGGTATAATCGGCATCTTCAAGATATAATGACTTACCAATCTTACCGCGAAATACGCAGCATTCGACAGGAGGACGATCTTCCCAACGATTTAGAATTCTAAGTTCCACATTCTTGGGAGTAAAATAACCCCACACCTGCCCCCGGCCGCTATCGCGTTTGAATCCACACCAGTGAACGGTAATAAGGTCTTCCATGATTAATAGCCATATTTTAGCTTACGCACTAGAAGTAATTGACCGAAGTCTGCCAACACTTTATCTTTTAGTGTGTCATCCCTTGTATATTTTTTCATTTTCTCTCTGTAGTTGCCTTTTACAGAGTTGAAATTTTTTGCACCTTGGAAATAAATCTTTCCTTTTCTGCTACCCCAGAATGTATGGTATTTTCTGTTCCAGGGTGCAGTTTGATCATTAAGATCTTCTAATAGATATCCCCACACACGATCAGTTCGTGCATTGTCATATCCTACAAAATAAATATCGCAACCGCTCATTACTTGCCTGCATTCTTTTCCTTGCGTAGCTTAGTTAGCGAACTACGCATTTCTAATTCTGTCTTATAGGGACCTGCATATTCGTATGTCTCAAGGGTGGATAGCTTTGGACAATATGCAGGCATCCAATTCTTAGGGAAATGCAAGCAATAATATCCTGCACTATAATACACATCGCTTGTCGCTTTTTTGCTAAAGAGAGGCAACTTGTTACCTTTTAGCAACACCTCATTTGGACTATCAAAGTCCACAGGGAAACCGTTGATGAAGTAAGTTTTCTTTACAGGAGCCTCTTCCGTAGGCTCAACTACATTCTTGAAAACATCTTCGTTGAAATATATGTTTACTGCTTTTCTGTTTACAAACTGTTGCTTTTCGCCCTTAACCATTAGGACATACTGATTACGAATTTCTGTTAACAGACCAATTCTTGTATCGTCGGTGTCACCAATAACGAGCCAGCTTGTTTCTGTAATGGGTTTTAGTTTTATAGACATATTATGTTATTATCATTTCTCGTTTAATGCAGAGTGGTCCTGCGTCTTTGTGTTCCAGCAAAATTCCGTTTTTATTCTTGCAATCTATTTCCCTCTGTTTTTGTGCTTCGCCATTAGGAATGACAACTTCAACAAAAACCCAGGTATAGGCTGTAAACACCACCGAAAATACAATCGGAAACCACGGACTATTGGTGCTCGCTGTATTTAGCTTTCAACATTGGCATAAAAGCGTTGGCATTATCGCCGATCTTCTTTAGTGCCCATTTACCACAGAACTTCATAAACCCTGTTCCTATATCCATTGCAGGCACACTCTTTCTGCCAGTCTGTGATGCAATGATTTCAAGACATCCGATTTTTACATCATCGGGAATTTGGCCAAGGTCGATAAGTGATCTATTGAATTCGTATTTTTCTTTTACTCGCTGCTCAACCTTATTTTCGTCAACCCACTTTTGCAACATGAAGTTGTTCCACGAGAACCCTTTGCCCTCGCGATCGGAATATGCTTCACGAATACCAACAGTGGTTTTTGTGCCCTTCTCGCGTACACCCGGATATGCACTGAAGATGTTATCAGTGTCGTCGCCACGAATGCATTTTAGGAACAGTGCATAGTTAAACCAATCCGGATCGCAAACAAAATCAGGATTCTTTTTCCCTGCTTTGATTTTGGCACCAGATGTAACAGTAAATTCAAGCTTATTACCGTCATCATCATAGATTCCATCCTGCTTGATAAGGATATCTTTGACAGGATCGTATATTGTTACATTGGGATAGCGGAGTAGTTGAAAGAAGTCCGAATCGGAGCTAATCAGAATATGCTTATCATCGGGATGTGCATCGATGAAGATAGCAATCATGTCATCTGCCTCGGCCTTTGGATTCTGAAGCACTGTGATGTTTGTCTTTTCATCAAGGTACTGCACGAAATCGTCAAAGGCCTCCACAAGGATGTGGTGGTCTTCTTGTTCTTTTGGAGTCTGTTGCGCAAAGGCTACTTTTCTGTTTGCCTTATATCCGGGATATACATCCTTGCGCCAGCTACGACCTTCGAGATAGAAGACGACATGGGTTCCGCCCCACTTGACATATTCCTTCTTCATGCTGTTTAGGATGAGATGAAGAGCCATGCCTATCATGCTATCCAGCCCCAGCGCCGGATTAGTCATGCGGATTTGGCGGTGGAATAGGTTATGGCCGTCAGTATGGATATAGGTGTGCATTAGTTTATTATAACAGTGGGTAGTTGGATAGTCAACAGGGGCGTTGACTATTTAGAGGATTTCTTTTTCTTGTAGATTTCTTGTACAAGACGCAATTCTTCCGGATGCATTCTCCAGTAGACACGATAGGCAATGCGTGGTCTCTTTTGATAGTGGTCGAAAAGGATTTCAGCACGGCGTTCGCCGATAACTAATCCGTGGGCTATATGCCCCGGACACTGATGGCACGAATGGGTTCCAACAAGTTTGTCTCGGACAGTCCATTTTTCACCGCCGAGCCTGCGTTTCATTGCGTAGTAGGATGGATTCACTTATAACCTTTTCGACCTTTAGGAAAGGATTCCGTTCCGCCTTGCCAGCGTTTCACGGCTTCCAAATTGGCTTCCGAGTCAGCGGTAAAGTCTCCAGTACCGTCAAACTCTTCCATAGCAACATTTCGACATACTTCCATAAACCACTGATTTACAATGTTGTCTGGTGTAGGGCCAGTATAGCCTTCTGCTTTTAGTTTGTCAACAAACTGCTCGTTCCAGTCGAGTTCAAAGCTACCTTCCAGGGCAGTCTTCTTACCAAAGTCCATATTAATTACAGTGACCCAGGGTTCGTTGTTTAGGGTGGCAGTCTGCTTTTGGTACTCCAAGTCTGTAATTATACCTTCGCGGTAATCTAACTCCGCAGTAGCTAGTGCCTTCTGTTTTGGATCGCTAATTAGATCGGCAAGTGAACGATGATAAAAAGGTTCTGTAATCTTATTATATCTTAGATCAATCTCCAGTGACTTTCTTTTGAAGTCTGCTGAATTTGGATCATCGTGATTGATTTCAAGGATACGCTTTTCAAGGTCGTAACCTGTAAGCTCATATTCAGCTTGTGCAATTTCTCTGGTCTTTCCTGCAAGACCCCAATGTCCGGGTAAAATCCCGAATGGTAATTTAGGCATATTTATTTCCATATTTTAGTGTAAAAGCAAGACAATCCTCTTGTGTCTCAAAAACAAGAACAACAACTGCCCTACCATTTTCATATATAACATCTATCTCAGAACCTTCCGCAAGATTCTGAATCTGATCTAGTTCCCTGGCTGAGCTAAGTAGGCCAGAAAATCTGGTTTTGTAAACTCGGTTGATAAATTCTGCAGGAATATTCATCTCGAACCACTACCCCAAATTAGTGCAAATACTAGAGCATCGTCTTCAAATTCAAACCACCATCTAGTGTTTGTATAGTGGAAATAGAATTTACCTTTGCTGACATTTTGTTGACACCATTTCTTAGCATCCTTCATTTGATGTATTGGTGGTGGAGGAGATGTTTTCCATGTCTCTCTGTATTTCTTCTTTTTATTTAGAAACTTCATTGCCCTTTAGGATTTCTATTTCCTGTTCCATTTTATCGTCGTGCCATTTTTTCAACCACGGTGTCCTATCGCATTCGCGAACATGCTTCATGATTGCTTTACGACCTGCAGATTCAATTGCTTCATGTAAAGAAAGACTCATTACTTTCTTTCCTTCGTAACTGATTACGATAACCATAGAATCTGTCTTGGACATATCCCAGCTTAGTTTCTCCGGATTCATTCTTTATTCCATCTTAGTCTAAACATAGTAGCAGTTTCTTCGTCTGCAAAGCACCAATAAAAATTTAGTCCACCCCAGTATTTAGTACCTGTATAATCCTTGGGAAGATCTCTTATAGCGTAATCCCCAAAATGAATACCTTGTGTACCTAACCACGCTTTTTTAGATTCGTGTATAGATCTGTTTTCACTACAAGATATAACTCTGTAAGGATATTCTTTAGGCAAGGCTCGCATATAAATGCATTTGCAGGTTGAGCTTAAAGCCGTTATCCATGCAGTATCTTGCTGTATATTCGTGGTTAGCTTGGTTTTCTGCTAAGTTCAGCAAACCCGGTTCCCAGAAGCTAATAACTTCATCTACAGTGCTGCGTTCAGCCATTGTAATGTTACCCTTCTCTGCACGAAGTAACTTAATCTTCTGCGGGAAGGTATTGTAAATATTCATTGGGCTGCAATATACATCACCCTTTACCTGCGACCACTCAATAGCCCACTCGGGCACTGTGTGATATGGGCTATTAGGATCTGCACTCATTACAAACTTCAAGCAATCAGCACGCTCTAGAATAGTCTTGCTTGGACGCAGATACTTTGTAGGCTTGCCATCTTTCTCACCGCATTTGGGAGAGCAAACAAGCACCACTTCTTCCGGCACTTCGGTATCAAGTACACCATTACTTTCAATCTGTATTGCCTTGAAGTCACCGGCTTGTTGACGCATAAATTCTGAAAGATTATCCTGAAGTAAAGGCTCTCCGCCTGTTATTACCATTACAATATTAGGATACAAAGGGCCGCCGCCGGCCGGTAATGCCCACAACGGGACGGGTTGTCCCTTTGAATTCCAATAATCACAGATTGTGTGATATACCTTGGCTTCAATTTCTTTGAATGTTAGCCAGTCGCCATCATCAAAGAATGTATCACAAAAACTGCAATCGAGATTACACTTTGTCAAACGAATGAAGATTGCAGGTTGGCCGGCAAAGGGACCCTCGCCTTGCAATGTGAAGAACATACTTGTTACAAACAAGCTATCCTTTGGTGCATCCTTAAAATATTTCTTTCCGACAATTTCATTTGTTCCAAACATATTAGTCCCTCGGTCCTTTTAGTTTTTCCATTATTTTAGCAGCAGATAACAGATAAGTCAAGTCATCTGCAGATAGAGAACCTTTCTCTTTAGCAATCTCAATCAAATCATTAAAGACACTATCGCGCATCCTTTGCTTTACACCTTGTGTAATACCTGCCATGTGCTCTGCACCTAAACTCAATGATTTAGCAAATGCGTCTGCCGCTTCATTTATATTAATTTCGTCATGCCAAGTAACAGACCCATCTTTATTCAGTGTGACTATTTCTTTTCCTGCATTTGATAATTTAAGAACATTGGCTGCAGGGCCTTTCATTGCACCTATTGATCCTATCGAGAAAGGATTACTAATTGATATTCCACCACCGCCACCGGATATATTCACATACCCTGCACCAGCAGTTGCAGTGCTGGGAATTGTGTATGTATACGAACCGCTCGTAGAGGTAGACATATACGAACCACCTGTTCCGGCAGTTACTGTCTGGCTAGTCATCTGTGCCGCGGACGCAGTTGAGGCTGGGTAGATATATGACTCTATAGTGAAATCTTTAGTACCTAACATGGAATCTTCAATAGGTTCCTCTATAGGTTGTTTTGGTTTTGAGAACAGTTCTTTTAGCTTTCTAATGTTTGGTCCCATGTGTGCATATACCTCGATAGTCTTTCAAATTTAGCACGCTTTGCTTCTTCGATACCCGCTTGTGTAACTCCTAAACCGGAGTTTATAACTAACTCTACCATTGCTAGGACATCACCTAACTCAGTTTCTAAATTATTTAGATTAGTATCCGAGTCTAATCGTTTACCTACTAATCCAAATCGTTTGATTTTAGAAGCTGCCTGTATAACTTCCGCACATTCTTCTTGCAGAATATTCAGACACTCTTCTTGATGTTCATTCACTTGTTTCAAGTTTCTTCTCCCAATCCCATGCATGTTGCACAATATGTTCGATATTGTACATAGGTTCCCAATCCAACTTCTCTTTGGCTTTGTGAATATTAGCTACAAGAATACCCGGGTCACCTTCTCGTCGTGGTGCATATTCTACCAACGGTGTTTTGCCTACTACCTTACCTACAACATCTACTAAATCTTTGACACTGATACCGCTACTGCCGCCGCCGATATTGAATGTGTCGTTTTCATTTCCTGCGTCTAAATATTCTATTGCTTTTGAATGTGCTCTTGCCAGGTCTGCGACATGTACATAATCTCTAATACAAGTCCCGTCCTTCGTAAAATATTCATTACCGTAGATTTGAAATACTTCATCATTTAGTACCTTATTGCAAAGAATAGGAATAACATGTGTTGCAGGGCGTTGTACATATCCAAATCTGCATAGCGGATCTGCACCAGCAGCATTGAAGTATCTAAAGTTTACATACTTCAATCCGTATGCCCTTGCATAATCTTTGATAAGAAGTTCGCCTGTTACCTTTGTACTTGCATATGGATTTTCCGGATCATAATACAAGTTCTCGATAAGAGCGCCATTGCCACCTTGCCTGCCGTATGTATTACCGCTAGAACTAAAGATTATATTTTTGATGCGACGCTCGACCATATAGTCAAGCATAGCCTTCATTTTTATCACATTATTTGTGTAATACTTCTCCGGTTCTGTTACACTAACAGGAACAATATGTTCAGCAGCAAGGTGAACGATAGTATCATAATGAGTTTCGTTTTTCTCAAAAAATTCCAGGTAGTCGCTTACACGGTAGATTCCCGGATAACGATGTTTTGGTAGTTCTCTGTCAACAATAGTGATATCGTGTCCGTGAAGGGCTAATTCCCACGCAACTTGTGTTCCAATAAATCCCCCACCACCTGTGATCAAAACTTTATGGCTTTTCATCTGTTCCTTTACTTTTCACAATAGCTAATATTACCTGATAGGCATCGTATGCTTCTTTTAGCGCAGGATACTTTTCTTGCATTGCTAAATCAGGTCTGAGAACCATCATTTGTTTTTCAATCTCGCCAATCCTATCTGCAAGTTCTTTGAAATCTTTATTGGCAGGAAGATCAAGTTCGATATTTTGCCAGGTCGCTGTCGCTGATGAAGATACCAATAGCCCCGAACCAGCTGTAAATGTAGAAGTCGGAATAGTATTAGACTGGTAAATCCATGGATCACCAGCTGCCATTGAAGTTGAACTCATATTATCACTCATACTGAATATTTTATCTTGAAAAAGGTTGCATCGCTTTCGTTTTCAAAAGCAAAATATACCGAACTATCTATAAATCTTACATCGGCAGAACCAACGGTATTATTATTAACCCATTCTAACATTTCGTAATGCCGATGTGTGTGTCCTTCGAGTTTGAAGACTACTTTATATTTGTCTCCAAACTCTTTAGCATGCGGATCCTCAATTACCGCAACATCCGCCACAACTTTTTTCCTGCGGAACATATTGAAGAGTTGCGCCATTTTCCCCATCTTCGCTAACCTCTACAGAAATGTTGCGACCGGGGTACTTTGTGGAAATATAGCCAATAAGATCCTCTGCGAGCATTTCGCAACTTTTGTAATCTACCTCTAAAGTTGCCGCAGAATAAAGAGCCTCAAGTTCGCGTTTGAAAAGGATAAACTCGATGTCACGGTCGTTGTGGAAAACATCTACAGTAACCCTAAAGTGGAAAATATGCCTATGTGGATGTTGCAGGAACTCAACTCCTGCAGGTGCATCCGGATAGCGATGAATACCTTCCTTCTGGAAAGTAATAAAAATAGTTCTACTTTTTATCATGCCTTGCCTTTAGCTTTCTTCGACGGTTCTTTCGACGAGAGGGGATCCTTCGTGGCTCCATCCGCATAAGCTTCAGCAGCGTCCTTAACGCTAGCCACAGCCGGGGTTGAAATTTCTGTTTCTTGCGCATTTTCCTCCGGCTTCAATTGTGATACAGCAGATGTATCTAATCCAATTGATTGATCATTCTTTGCAGCTTCAACAACTTCCTTAGCCTTCTCTAGGTTTACTTCGGGCTTGTTGTTATCTGCAAACACGGGTGTCGGAACCGGTACACGCAAAACAGGATTAGGCACAGGACCTGCTAGTGGAGCAACAACCTCATCAGTTGTATAATCATTCCAGTCTGTGAAACGATTACTATCTGTAATTTCGTGATGGTTTAGACACCATACACCTGCATTTGTTGCCTTGAAGTCTACATCGTCAATCTTGATTGTAAGATTGGTACTTGATGTCTGTACATTAGGAATGCGAACACTCAGTAATGGTACGAAAGTACGGCACTGCCAAATACCCTTGTTAAGCATTAGCAGAACTGACTTGTGTTCATGTGCCTGGTAATCTAAAGTTACCCAAAATCCCTTATCTAGCAATGCAGTAATTGTCTTATCCCAGTATAGTGTTCCATCTGTTGGATCTACACTGAAGGAATGATTAGCACCTAAGAAAATATGAGGAGTCCTATATTCCCTTGCCATGCGTTCAATCTGTTCAACATCCTGCTTGCCTACGACAAACAATGTTCTCTTCGAATATGCAGGTGTATGTTCGACTTCTGGTCCAATGAAATACACTACGTCTTTATGTCCATCTCTATTCATCTTTGTTCCTTGATTAGTATTTTGCCTTGGCTACATACTTTCTGTAGTCATTGCTATTTCTTGCCCATTGATTGCCACCACCTTCTAAAATATCGATAGTGCGATCAATAGTACCATTCTGCCATGCGCTAATAAGTCCTGTTTCGTATTTCCATGGTGCTGCAAGCATATCTAGCAACCTTGTTTTAGCATCTTCAATGCTCCACGGAATATACATGTTTTTCGCATTATTAGCAAACACTTCGGGGAAGCTACGATAGGCGGGATATAAGGTAAGAGTTCCCAACGTATCAGCTTCGCTTACTGTATTACTTACCCAGTCCTGAAGTGCGCAGTTGAATAAAACGGTAGAATCTGCTAAAAGCCGGTAGTAATCATCCTTTTTCAGGCCAGTATACACTTTAAAGTTGGCTTGGTTACCCTTTTCTAGCTTTCTTGCTCGATCTACATATGCTTGCCGATTGCTCTTCAGTTCCGGATGTCCGCAGAACACAGCGAACTCTACTTCTGGTGCATCCTTATAAACAGCCTCTGCCAAATCCATGTAAAAATCAGGTTGCTTTTCGTCATCCCACCGAGCAGCAAATCCTACACGCTTTGTTCTGTTGACAAGCGGCTGTTGAAGTGGAACACGGCTCAACACTTCAGCCTTACCAAACGGTAGGCCTGTAACATAGATAGGTGCATCCATTCCTGCAATACGCAGGTGTGCAACCATTTCTTCGCTTGCAACTAAAATACCATCAACAAACTCGTCAACCATTTGTTCAAACTTACGCATCCAATGTGCCATGCCTTCGCGATTGACAAAATCGTCCGGATCAATACTTTGTGCCAGGCAGCGAACATATACCTTCGGACGATATGCTGCCGGGACTTGTTCTAGAATGTAAGGCAAACTTTCAATACCGGGTGTAAACATATCTTCGTAGAAGATAACATCTTCGTTTGTTACCTTGCCTTCTTTCATAAGCTTGATAAGATTTGCTGTCTGCATCAAACTGTAATATGTACGGCCGTGAGCATCGAGAACGCTACCTGTAACAATCTTCTTATCTGTTGCAAGCTCTGTACCTGTAACGCACTCGTAATCAATGCCTCTAAGCTTGAATACTCTTTCGTTCCAGTCTTGCAGTTGTAAGGTATAACGGGCTTCGTACGATTCGAGACCCATGTAATACAGTTTTCTCATTTTGTGCTCCTTATTTTTCCTAATAGTTCTTGATCAATTTCGGCAGCTATCATTGCTGATAATGCTTCTGTTATTTCTTTTTCTAAATCTATGCCGTGTGTAACCTGCAGGTCCGCCGTTGTTACAAAATCCCAGGTTGCTGTCAGCATCCTATGTTTCGGCTTCGGTGGTGCCTTTAGTCTGCGGATTATCTCTTCCGCTTCTTCATCTCTACTACGTTCCATCGCCACGCAATATGTAAGCCATTACATCCGGTCCGTCTACCACAACAGTCTGACTGGGATAAACTAAATATCCGTCACCTTCAGCCCATTTACGCTTACTGTTAATAGGCACTACCCTAAGCATTTTAGGATTTAACTTAACGATAGAGCAAATTTTCAAGCTATTATGATGAGATACCGCTAGCTTAGAACTTTCTGTTATAGGGTTGCCTAATAGGTCTTTATGTTCAACTTCTTTCGCCATATTTTATCTGTTATAATCGATCTTTCTAATAAGTTGTTCGCCCATCCAATATGAACCATCGCCGGATTTTTCTAATTCGACAAGTAACTTTTGAAATTTTCTAGGTGAAATCTTTCTACCGTCAATAATCTGCTCACCTAAGAACTTTTGCGAGAATGGCTCAAAGGAATCTTCTTCATTCCCCGAGTCTATCATTGTTACTTCGTCATACGCATGTTCGAGACTTTCGGCCTCAATTACATAACGATTGTGAAAGCTTGAGATTACATCGACTACAAATAATTTCTTTCCGATCATTTTATATTCCTGCAAGTTTGTTAAGTGTGAGTTCTTCTTGTGCCCATTGATACTCTTGTTCAATGCGCGCCTTTAGGTATCTGCGGATTGTTTCCCGCTCTTTCCATATAAATGTTTCGTATCTTGTAATACCGTTACACGGACAATCATCTACAAAAAGTATACCATTAAGCTCGTGCCCCGAAATAGCATCCCATTCCCAATGCAATACAACATTATCTGGATCTTCTTTATATTGCCTTTCGCAATCTTCTCTCCATCCCACTCCTTCGTCTTCGTCCTGTGTATAGGACTTGGAGGTGGGGCAAAGGTGTAATCTACCGCACCATCCACATGTTAAATCCGGTGAACCGACACCAAAGCCGGATACAGCCCTCATAAACATTTCAGATGGCTTTTTATCAGAATCTCTAGGATTTTTCTTTGACATTTTTATATACCCAATAACCCGAAACAGGATAGGAAGGATAATCACCAAACGGACGTGCATCTAAGAAAGCATGATGCCGCTCCCTTTCGACTGTCCTTAGCCATACCCACTTATTATCAATGTTTACAGGATACCATGCAAACCAAGGTTTCATAATTCAAAGTGCTTTGCACCACCGTAAGTGATTCTAAAACCGGCGGCGTGTTCGTGACCTCCACCACCGTATTTTGTAGCAATTTCGCCTACATGTACGCCGCCAGCTTCTGACCTTAGGCCAAACTCGCGTCCTGTAGGTTTATCGTAGTAATACGCCGCAAAAGGCTCATTTTTACAGAGTGCATGGCATATATCCGAACCGTACTGGTATGGCACATTAGCTACAGGCACGTTATAACCTGCAATGTTCATTCTGCGCACTACCACACCAATCAATTCCTTAACATCCTTTGCCATTCTGCGTTCAATGGCAGAGCCTTCTCTGATTTGCTCATCCAATGCTTGATTTACAAGCATATCCCAGTTTTCAAACGTATATTCATAGCTGAATACATTTGCCTGAATTTCGCGTGTACCACGTAATTTAAATTGCCAGCGATCTCTATCATCGATGTGTTTAATAAATTCAGGCACAGCAATATCTGGATAAAAATAAAGCCAGGTAAGCATTGCTCCGCTGGCCGAATTATCCGGGGAATACATTGTAAAGAAATTAGGGGCATCAAAGCCCTCCATATCCTTAATTGCTGTATCGTGATGATCAATGTGAATAAATTTTTCTGCCTGCGCAATAAGCTTCTCCATAACTGGACGCTTATAGCTGAAATCTACCATGTAGACGATTTTACCTGTAACATCGGGAGGCTCTGTTTGATAGAATCCCGGGATAAACTCAACCTCAGATCCTTGTGCTTGCCTAACTACCCATGCTGCTGTAAATCCATCTGCGCAATTACCGTGATATATACATACCTTATTTGTCATTAACTTCCTTGTTTTACTTTATGTCTTACTCTTGTATGTCTTTTTCTAAAAGGACGACTATGATATACTGGAGAGGAATCAGAAAATATAGCATGGGCACATATTAATCCATTTAGCATACCATGCATATATTGCACCGCAGGGTCACCGCGGCATACGGATTCTTTCTGTAAACCTATCAACTGTTCTAAAGTCGATAGGTGCTTCTGAAGTCTCTCATTCATCTAAGTCTATTAGGTCTTCCTTATCAAGACCTGCAAGCTCCTCGCCTGTTGGCGTATGCTCGTCGTTGCTGTGGTTGTCTTCTTCTCCAAACAACGAACTAAACGTTGTTGTTGCTTTCTTATCACCAAAGCTAACGTAGTCAAGGAAAGCTTGATTCTCCTTCAACATATTATACGGATCTTTATTGGAAGGATCAAGTAATACCTCCACAAAGTTGTTGAAGAATAAAATAGAGTTAGGAACAAAGTCGCTAAGATTTGTTTGCTTCTTCCTGTCGCGCATTTGATACCAGTCCCTATAATCCACATTTTTACGAACCGCATATTCGATATCAGCCAGCCTGTTGATTTCTTGTACTGCCTGAATATGGTTATACACATTATGTGCCATTACCAATGCATACGTAGTTGTATCCCAGCTTGTCTTACCTTCTTTGCCGTGTTTATTTAGATCACCGGGACCCATAACGCACATATCGCCGGCAGTAAGTCTTTCCATAATAGGTCCTTGGAACGGCATCGCCCTATTACTACCTTTCAGGCCCTTATCATCAATACCTCTGCCCATTGCATATGTAAGTTGATCTGGCTTGAAATAGTTATAATTATACGACAGAGCATATCCGCCTGCAGCAACAAACGGTGATGCAGCATCAAAGCTAATATTGATGTTAGGATTATCATATTTCTTTAACAGGCGTTCGATAGACGATAGATAGCATGCCCAATCAAGTCTGCCAATACCCAGAAAGTGGATCCAATCCTTACCACCAAGTAGGTTGTCACGACGCAGATCCAACATTCTTTCAAGAACAGTTTTCATGTTCTTCATATTGATACCAGCGAACGCCCAACCCTCTAATGTGCGATCTACAGTATATCCCATTTTCTCTACTTCTGCAGGAATACTATATTTCTTTACTGCATCATACCATTGCTTGGAGTTTTCATTGCTACTACCAGACATTACATTCAAGAACTTAGTTGCACCAGGCACACGATTCTTCATGAAATAATCTAAATTGTAGATTGACACATCTAAGCAATCTTCAAACTTTGTAAGTCCTGTCTTTTCGCTCAGTGGTGGCAGTGCAGCAAATGCTGGTACATCGAGCGTCATTGACCAATCGGCTGTATGCTCTAAATAACGCAAGATCTCTTCTCTTAGCTTGTCGCCTGCGGGTGTCTTAACCGTAGCCCAATCAAGCTTAATAACGCCGGTTGCGATCTGAAAGCCCCCTGAGTCACCAACAAGTACAGTGTTCTTTCGGTCACGCTTGTGTATCATGGGTTCGCGATCATCGCATTTATCTAGCTTACGTTCAGCGTGTCCTGCTGAATACAATCCATACTTATAATTGAAATAACTATATTCCGGATCTAAGAAGTTTAGTCCTTGCAACCCGAACTCGAACTTTTTAGGTAGGCGATCTGCAGGAACGAATGTTTCGTCAGACAAATCCTTACCTAAATGTGTAGTGTAGAATCCGCTGATAGCAGGCAAATACTTAGCCCAGCCACCTTCTTCGTGTCTTTCTGTGAAATTTACTCTGCTATTTGTCATGTGAATTTTCTGTTGTTTAGTTCGTCTAGGAATTCTTCTACTGTCCAACCACAATCTATAACGATGCGGTGATAAAGCTTATGAAGGTGTAGTTCAAATGTATATGGATTAACTGTAAGACGATTACCTACTAGACCTTCGACAGTCTTATAATCTTGTTTCTTGAGTTTTTCAAAAGTGCGGTCTATGTCGTCCATACTTTATTTAGGCAAATCGTCGTCAGTATCGTGTAATTTTTGTTTATAAAGGCCTAAGTTATTCAGGATCTTGCGTGCATATTCTGGATCGTTTCTAATACGATCCATCTCGTAATCCATATATGGTTTCATTTCCGGATCACTAAGGCGCACTATAGACCCATCGGGCCAATAACCGCCGCGTGCCTTGGCAGCCTTTAAATCACGCCATTTGTGATAATCCGGATATTTCAACGCTAAAATAACTTCGTTGAACTCCGGCTCATCTTCCATATTACGCTTTGCCTGCAGGTACGATGTATGAATATTTGCCAATGCCGCTATCGATGTCAATCTTAAGGGCACCCTGATCTGAGAAACTCATAGTCGAGCTCGATGCATTATCTGTAAGCTTCAGGATAGAAAGAACTTGTGCCAACGGATAAGACCACTGGTGCTTTAGTGTGCCTGTAACATTCTTAGCAAACGGAACTGTTGTTCTGTCTGTCGGTCCTGTACCGATACTAAACTTCAGTGTTCCCTTGTCTACGCTAACAATGAAACGCTTTTCGAATGTACCTAATACACCAAAGTTGTCGTTAAGCATTGAAATAGCTGCTTTTGACGGAACCGTAACAACATCCCATGTTGCACCCTTGAAAGGCGGAACCTTAATTTGTTCGTTGATCATGGACTCGGACATAAATCTGTAGTTTGATACAAATCCATCGCCGTTGTCGAATACAATCTCTGTAGGAACTGTAACCCCTGCGCGTGTTTCTGTTGAAATAGTCACAGTTGATTCTTCGTGCATGCCGATATAGCCCTTCAGCACTGCAAGGCGCGATAGTCCTAATGTTGTATCAACACCGCTAATTGGTTGATACATTTCACCGTAGATGATAACGGTATTATCGATATCTTTTGTTTCTAGCTTGGTTGTTGCTGCTGTGCCCATAAGCTTCACCATCTCGATAATGCCGAGACTGCTTGTGTGCTTGATAATGTCTTTGAATGCGTCTAATAGCATGTTTATTCCTTAGGTTTAAATACGGGCATGCTTTCTGTAGCATGTGTTACATAGGTGTGTTTATCTAAAAACTCATCTAATTGATCTTGTTTTAGGTTCTTGACAATATTCCTAATAACACCAGAACTGTTATCTTCAAGAATATAATGAAGTAACTGAGTTACTCCGTTGATTGTTTTATCTTGTTTTGAAAAATATTGTTCCACAACTTCTCCTATTCTGATTATTATACAGTGCGGTGTTGACTTAGTCAAATTTCAGACTGCGCTGAAGTCAAACAGAGTCTCTAAGTGTGCATGTTCTTTATTGGTTCTGCTAAGATCCCAGTTTAGAACACCAAGTAAGTTTTTTACCTTTTGGTCTACAATACCTGCTTGCATACCTTCGCTGTCGAATGGTAAGTTCAGGAACCAGTCTGGCAAGTGAACTTCGTCTACAGGATATGCAATGCTTGTAAGCTTGTTTTCGGGTGTATCTCTTAGTTTGCAAACAATCACTTTCTGCCCGTCGATAATCTTCATCGCATGTTGATCCATATTGATTTCTTTCATGCGATTCCAATTTAGACTTGCTGTAACGTGTCCAGGAACATGCAGATTTCCTACTTGTATACCCTTTGCCTTCTTGAATCCTGCATCTTCCAGCTTATCACGATAATGTGATAACTTATTGACAGCTCTCGGTGTACCTTGCTGCCATGGCTTCATACCCTCAAACTGTTCTTTGAATAAGCGAATCTTTTCAATAACAGCCGCTTCTCCCTTACCTGTAAGTGTATCTAATAAGATTTCAGATAAGAACTCTTGAACAAACTTAGGTGTGTCTGCACGCTTCAAGTCAAGACCCATAGCCTTAACCTTGCCAGGTTTTCCGCCCACATCTAATCTAATGCCATCCTTATCATACATCAAGCAAGCATAACGCTTCTTAACCATCCAGATACCAGATTCAGATACTGTTTCGCGTGAGCTAGCAATAACACCAGTTGAACGCTTGATAGGAACATTTAGCTTTTGCAGCAAGAACTCCGGGAATGTTGCTGAAACTGCTTTCGCTAATGCGTTGTAAGTTTCAATAATACTTTCCTTTGTCCACTCAACTTCTCCACGCTCGATTTCTTCTCTAAGAATAGGGTACGCAGAGAAATAGCAGGAATCGGTGTCCCCGTAGACGATGGCTTTACCGTAATGATCATATTCCCCCGTCATCATTTCGTTTGTTTTAGCTGCCATGTGCTTGGTAATAGTTCTACCAGACAATGTAGTCGATTGTCCTAATCTTTGATCGAAGAATCTGCTACCTGCATTCAACAAAGCGCCATATGCAGAGTTCAGGTTGATCTTCTTTACCAGCTGGCGTTTATCCCAGAATCCGATAATACGCTTTAGGTCCTTCTGATCCCTGTGGATAGCTTTACCGTCCTTAACCATAAGGTTGTGTTGATTCATGTACTGAACAACACGCTTTTTATGCCCTTCTGTAATTAGTTCCTTTAGCTTTTTCGGCTTATATGCCTCAGATTCGAGATAGGGATTAGCCTTTGTCTCAACATCACTAATATCTGCATTAGTAAACAAACTTTCGGGTATTTGTATACCTTCGATTTTAGCATTATCTTCGATGTCTTGATAGTTTGTCATGATTGCCTGTAGTGTCTTACGCTCACTGTACCAGCGAGTTAATAGACCCGGAATCACACCGTCTGTATCTGTCTTGAAGATTGTGCCGTTTGCACTAATACACCAAGGTTGGCCACTATTGAAAATTAGTTCATATAGCTCCTTACCTGTAACTTCAAATGATTGCCCATCTTCCATATCAAGAATAAGCTTGTTGCCAATATCCTGATTGTAAAAATCTTCCATTTCGAGCACATTGAATCTATCGTTCCACCAAGATGCAAATGTATATTTCGCTCCCTTAGCTTCCCAATCTTTGATTGCTTGATTTGTTCTATCAAGTCTAATCTGCCCTACAATCATTTCAGGACTCATGTTGAACGTTCTAATGACAGATGGATATAGCGACTTCATGTCAGTAGATGCGATCCACTTATGAAATCCCTTTTTGGGTGTTGCAACCCAGCCGCCTGCTGCTCTTGTAGACGTTTCGTCTTTGCTATGCTTCTTGTCTGGACACACCATATTTCTACTGTGTGCTTCCATTAGTACGTTTTGGTCAGTTACCGCTACCGCACCCATTGTTGTTTGAATTAACACGCAACTGGAATGCGCAATAGAGTTTGCCAGGCTAATAAAATCAAGCTTCTTATCTAATCTATCAAGTAATCGTGTATCTTGAATGTTGTACTCTAAGAACTTCTTAAAGTCATCGTTGTACAACTCGTCCAGTGTTCCCTCGTACTGGACCTTGTTTTCACCAAGCTCAATTTCTGCAATAGCATTCAGCGCATAGGAGTGACGTTCTTCGTAGTTGTATTTCTTGTAAAGCTGGAGGTAATCTACGTGTACCCTTCCAATCAAGTCGTATGTGTTTTGAACTTTTCCACCACGATCAAACTCTCTAACCTTTGGCTCTTGTTCCCACAAGCATAGTTTCCTTGCTTCGTGTTTACCTAAGACTTTCTTGATACGATTTACCACGTACGGGATATCATATGCTTCACTATTCCAACCACTAAGAACGTCTGCGTCTTCTACAACATCCATAAATGCCTGAAGCATTTCGCCTTCTGACTTGAACAATACAACATTACCCACTTCATCCGCAATAGCCTGTGCCTCATCCCACGTAAGCGTCTCTGGTGGAAGTGCCAAACAAATGATTTCATCTAACCATTGTAGATGAATAGAAATAGAGGTAATAAAGTTATCTGCGTCGGATGCTTCTGACCAGCCTGATTCCTTATCAAAGCTGGTTTCAATATCGAAAAATGCAATATTTAGATGTGGTGCATCAATATGCTGATAGTTTTGTTCAAGGCAACGAAAAATGGGATCAACGTCTGTTTCCCATTTCTTTACGTTACCCGACATTGATTTTACCAATTTTTGCTTTTCAGTAAAAGATCGTGGAACCACTTTCTTTACTGTGTCGCCATAGATGGATTTGTGCGATCCGCGTGGATCGTTCATGAAGAAGTGATAGTCAGGCTGAAATTCACGGTAAACTCGTTTACCGTTTACTCTTTCTACAACCTTGATTACTTCACTATCACCGCCACGTTTGAAGAGGCAGTCTACATACATTAGCCGAGACCCCCGGCCTTATATAGTTCCTCTAACTCGTCAAAAGCTTCGCGTTGATCGTTCATTGTGCCCTTTTGTACAGCCTTGATTAGACGATTCAACTGGGCTGGCTTGACTTCGAGTTCTTCAGCGATGGCTTTTACCGTTTCGCTTAGACCTTGCTTTAGATCTTCGCATTCCTGTAATACTTGTACACCGTCTGCAACGAGTTGTTTCAATCGTGAGACATTTTCTGGGGATAACTTAGCCATGTGACTCCTTGAGCTTTATGCTAATACTTAGCTTTGTTGCAAGTATAGCAATATTGTTTCTGAAAGTCAAAAGTTTCAGCGGCGGCCGAATGCGTTACCCGTTAGTGGGTCGTTGGCGCCCTTATACATATGAGGATCATATCCGTGTATCGGGGATAGGAGTCCTTTCTTTTGATTTTCGCCATCTTGATTATCGGCGAAACGATACATTTGGTCTGGCATTACGCGGTTGAACCATTCTACAATGAGCGGGCGAACGTCTAGGTTTGGATCGGAATCTTCTAGTTCTAGTAACATGCCGTTGAATTCGTCATCATCGATAATCTCGGAAATATAGATAGGTGCAATAGCAGCAGGAATTGGCCTGCTCATTACTTCCTTTATCAAATCAAAATCTTCATTAGATAATGGAAGTTTATGAACTGCTTCTGCAACTTTATGAATATGAGGCATAATGCTTCTAAGTTCATAATAATCGTCGCGTAGGCGTGTTTTTAGAAATTCTCTACCGTTGGGTGTGGTCGAAGGATCAAGGATAGCATCAACATATTTGTCCATGCGTGTCTGGAGATTATCTATCTTACGCACAGTCTGCGGTGATAAACTTCTGTCAATGCCCTTCGGTAATAGAATTTCAATTATTCTCATATTACTATTTATCTAAAAAATCTTTATTTTATTGATAAAAGATAGTGATAAATTTTTCCAAGTTCTTCAACGGTGGCATTATTCTTAATCATGTTTGCTCTCATTGAGATAACCATTACATTACCAGGAATATATCCAAGTTCTGGTATAGTTCTATCAAGGCTCGGGCTATTGTCTTTATAACCACCTGTATTTATTTCTAGTTTTATATTTAGTATGGGGCAATATTCCGGAATTATAATATCATCTAATGTAATAGCGAAGGGTATATTATATTTTCTTGATCGCACTCTGGCGCCATGCAATAGGTATTGTTTTGGATTTTCTTTTTTCCTATCGATATGATATTGTGCTACTCTATCTTTATTTTTTAATGTGAATTTTAATCCTATTTCCTTAGCACACAAAATACATTTATTGGTCGATGTTCTGCGCTCGCATATATGTCCTCTGCAGCATGGAATTCCGGTAAAATAAAGATTTGAATTTTGCAATAGTGCTTCTTCTTTAGATTTTGGTAAATTTTGCATAATGTACATATTTATTGAAAAAGGGCCCGAAGGCCCTTTTATAAATGCATCAATAAATTAAAGGTTGAATTCCTTAGCTACGCTTTGTGGTACAAAGTCTACGCCAAATTCCTTCGATACCTTTGAAACAACTGGCAATGCAAAAATAGATCCAGGAATTGCCATGAATGCAGCAAATCGTGCTGTTACCATTAGTTCCTGTGCTAGCTTATTTGCAGAAGCAATTTCATTAGGGGAAGCATCTCCCGATGTTGCCTTGTTATAAGTCTTTAGCATTTCGAGTGCTTTCTTTGTCTCAGAAATGTAAACTCCCTTAACCTTGCTTGCTACTTCTCTTACATCGTGCTCATTCTTTGGAAAGAGCTTTAGGTAGTCTTGGGTTAAGTTGAAAAATTCTTGTGGTGTTGATGTTGTAAACATGATATTATTTCCTTAGTGCAGTTAAGCCACTGATTGAACTATCTCACCATGAGCATAGTTTTTGTAGTGTAACTTATTTATCAGAATTGCTGCGACCGCACAATTTTATCGGTAAATATTAGATGTTAATTTTTGAAAAATCTACAAAAAAGATGCCATATGTTTATATGTGCATTGAAAAGAATACAGGAAGATTTTATATCGGTTATAGATATAAAAACTATCTACCGTCATCTGAGGATTTTGGAAAAATATATTTTACATCAAATGCGTATGTAAAAGAAAACTTTGATAATTTTGATCATTATATCGTTGCTGAATTTTTCGATAAGAAATCAGCATATTTTTTCGAGTCGGTGTTATCAAAAGAAACAAAATCTGATTTACAAATAAATCAAGATAGAATTAAAAAATTATTTGGAAAGAAAAAGACTCACACTAAATATCCTATTTAGGCTTTTTCATACCTTTTTGGGTATTAGATAAGACAAGCTTCTTTAGTGATGCACTTAGATTACCAGCAAGTCCTTCATAGAACTTTTCCTTGTTATTTTCTAATGCATATTGGCGCATTTTGGTACTACTCATACCTGCTATGCCACGCGATTCAGCCAATCTTTCACCGGCAGATATAATCTCTAAATCTATACCCCACAACGGGCCGTAAGGTAACATTCTTTGTGTAAATTCAGGTAATTGATCGCTACCAACAACAAAGATAGCACGATCGTACTTGCCTATAAAAGACTCGAGTGCAATAAAGGGATTTCGGATTGATTCATCTTTCGATATATTTACACCTTTGAATGCATTCTCGCAAACACGGCGCTTGAAATTCCACTCAAGAGGATCGGTGGGTGCCCTATGTGTATGTGACAGATACACTGCATGGTCTCCACCGATTTTTTTGGCAGTTTCTACTACCTTCTTTACTAACCGTTCATGCCCCTTTGTTGGAGGATTCATTCGGCCAAATGTAAAAACAATACTCGTCATTTTTATAGAGTAACATAGTTACATTTGAATGTCAAATCATGGCTTTGGAGGCTTTGGTGGAGGATCTTCCTCTTCCTTAGCAGGTGGTACAGCAACAGGTCGGGCCTTGTCTCTTGTTTCTAAAAACTTATTAAGTGTTTGGTGGCCAGTTCCGTATGCAAGATACGCAACAAAATAATCCAAACTCATACCACCTAGCAGTATAAGTTTCCACATAAAAATAGTCGCAGCGAATGCAACCAACATAGCAATAACGCGGGCATGTGAATATCTGCCAGTAGCATTATCCTGTAATGACTCTCTACAGAGTCTGCAAAGTTCTCTAAACATTGGAAATCTCCTAATATACCTATATTTATACGAAATAGCCGTAAAAAAGCCCCTCCGGGGAGGGGCTTTGGATTTTAGGTTAGTTAGAAACTATTAACCTGCAACCTTGTACTCAACGAATACTTGTGCGGAACCAGAACCACCTGGTGTGCCGCCAACTGTTGCCTGTACTTGTACAGAACCTGCTTCAACAACATATGTTTCTGCAAGGTATAGACCAGTTGTTTGTGTATCGTTTTCTGTTGTAGCCATGTACTGACCGCCACCTGACTTACCAATCTGGAGTGTACCAGTTGCTGTGTCAGCTGCTGTAACATTAACCTTAACAGAAAGGATTGTTGCACCTGCTGGGAGAGCTGCACCAACGTTAACTGTTCCTGCGGAGGCCAAGCTAACTGTTGCTGTAACTGCCTTAACAGAACCAGCTGAAGCACCGGTAGCAATAGCACCATCAACATATTGCTTGTTGACGAGATCTGCTGCTGCCAAGCCAGTAGCATAATCTGCTGCTGTTGGGCCAGAAACTGTAACCTTGTTGCTTGTGCCGGATGGTAGAACCATTGTGGTGCTGCCTGTACCGGACTCAAGTGTCAATGTTGTGTTACCACGAACTGTTAATGCTGTAGCTGCATCCGACTGGATTAAACCAGCACCAACTGGGCCAACAACAACCGAGCCTGTTCCAGTTGGAACAAGAACGATATCAGCATTCGAACCTGCTGCTGTCAATGTAACATCATGTGATGTAGCATTGGTTGTCAATGTTAAGCCAGTAGCGCCACCCATTGCCAATGTGGCAACTGGTGAACCAGGTGTGAATGTTAAGCCTGCATCCGACTGGATTGCCGATGTACCGTTACCGAATAGGATCTGGTTAGCTGTGAACGATGTTGCACCAGTACCGCCGTGTGGAACATCAACCGTGTTAAGCTGAATTGAAATGCTGTTTGCACCTGCTGTTGTTGTAATAGCAGAATCTGCACTCGAGATTGTAACTGTTTCACCGAGAGCTACTGCATCCGGTGTACCTGTGTTACCTGCAAATGTAATTGTACTTGCAGATAGCTTGCCGATAGGAACTGTTCCAAGAACAACATTACCTGTTGTTACTGTAAATTCAGTAGCATCAAATGTTGCGACACCCTTCTGTGAAGAAGAAGCATTGCTAGCAGTAACGGTAAATGTTCCTGTTCCGTTAACAGATGTAACGATACCCTGAGTAGATGTACCCTTAACTTCTAATGTTCCACCTAATGCCAACGATCCCGAACCTGTATCACCATTAACAACCATTGTGTCATTAACAATCATAGCATTGGTTACAGAATTTGCGTTAATCTTTAATCCAGACGATGTCTGTGCTAGAGCACCAGCAGCATCAAGCTTCAAGTAAAGTTGAGCACCGGTTGCTGTCGATGGTGTTGTGCCATCTGTTGTAAGGATAACTGCACCGTTTGTTGGGTCATAAAGATCAACACCAATTTCGCCTGTTGGAAGTTCACCAATACCTGCTCCAAGCCTTGTACTGATCACGTTACCTGTAATGTCAATACCAACACCGCTTGTGTAAGCACCAGCACCAGAGAACTGTTGCCATACGATGTTCGAAGTACCAATTGTTACATTGGATGTTACTTGTACCCATCCAGAATCAGCGTTTGCTGTACCAGTCTGAACGAAAACTGCCGCGCTGTCAAGTTCTGGACCAGTGTTAGCATCCGAAGAACGAACTGGAGCACCCGAAGCCTGAACAATATAGATACCGTTTTGTGTTTGGTCTGTTTGGTTCTTGATAAGGATACGATCGTTTGTAGCAAGTGTAACACCGTCGATAACTTGGCCGTTAGCGAAAGCTGTAGCAAAAGTTCCGTTAGTTGTTGTTGCTGCTAGAACGGCTGTCTTCCATGTTAGACCAGTAACTGCGTTATCAACATAGTTCTTGTTTGCTGCGTCTGTTGGGTTTACAGGATCATCAGTTAGAGTGATGTGAGTACCTGTGGCCATTGTCAACGAACCAGTCATTGTATCGCCGGTTACGTTTACATATGTTGCATCTACAAGTGCTGTAATGTCTGCTGCGACTACCGGTGTATTACCAGTTACGCGGCCCTTGGTATCGAGTGTGACCTTAACAAAGTTTCCGGTTGCTGCTTGAGTAACTGTAGCAAGACCGAAAGTTGTATCTGTAGAAACACCAGATGCATCGCCTGTGATAACTAAATCACCCGAAACAACATTCATAGAGCGTGTTGTTGCTGTACCGTCACCTGTGCGAACAATATATCCAGTTGTTGTAAGACCTTCGAGTGCTGCTAAGTCATTAGCAAGAGCAAATGTTGGATTTCCTGCTACACCGTCGGCATCGGTAATTGTGATACCGGCTGCCGGAGCTACTAAAGTACGGTTGGCGAAGACACCGTCGGCTGTTTCAACAACAATACCTGTTCCTGCGAGTGCTGCAAGGTTATCGAGACCTGCATCCCATTTCTGAACACCGGATGTCGAACCCGGGAGTGCTTGTTGCCAGCTTGTACCGTTAGAATAGATTACTTTTCCAGCACCCGTTTGTAGGAAAATTTCATCTAGAGTGTCTTTCGACAATGCATAGTTAGCTACATTCTGAATAGCTTCTGTGAAGCTTGCTACTGTGCCGATAACTGCACCAGTGAATCCACCTGGAATAAAGTTACCCGATGAATCAATAGCGCCACCTAACGAAGTTTCGATGTTATCGATTTCTGTTTGTAATGCTGCAGACGAACTCAATGGGAACCATGATGTTCCGTTTGAGTATTCCATAGCACCGAGTGTCGAGTTATAACGGAACATACCAGCAATTTGTGTTCCTGGTTCTTGTCCTGTTGTACCTGCTGGCATAACAACGGCTGCTGTTCCATTGAAACGGAAGACGCCTGCCTGAGCACGGCTAAGTGTTGTATCTGTACCAACGGTAAGAACACCGGCAGTATCAGTTAATACTAAATCACCTGTGGTAAGTGTTACGTTACCTGCAGAGGATGTAATTCCTGCTGCTGTTAAAGCTGCATCGGTCGAACCGTTTGCTGCCTTGAAATTGAATGTGCCTGCATTGTTGACAAGGCGTGTACCGGCCTTACCAAATTGTAGATCTGCACCTACGCCAATGAGACCGAAATTCTTTACATTTGACATTGTTTTTCTCCTAATTTATCGGGCCGCACTGGCCTTCTACGCTTTATTTATCCAAAAGATTTTATTTTATACATAAGAGACTATAATTTGAGCAGTACCGGTGGATGCACCGTTATTTTGAAAATCTGCTGTTATAGTTACATCACCTTGTACTGTGTCTGTGCCGAAAAGTATGTCTGTGCTGGTTGTATAAGTACCGGAAACTGTTAAATCTATTAGTCCACTAATCATTAATCCAGATGGGACAGGCGGAGGCGGGACGGTATTATTGACTTGATAGCCAATTGATAATGCTGCTGGTTGATCAAACGGAGTCATTACTTCGACAGTGATCAATGTTACTCTTCTTCCTGTGCTTATTTCACCGATATTTATCGAGGATGGACTTGCCGTTGTAACGGTATATTCGAGAGATTTCGCATCAGTTGAAGCACTATCTTGATTGCTTGTTTCAATCCAGTTAGTTCCATCAAATAACCATAAACTCCATTCATTAGCATTGTTGCCTTGGGCATCGCCGCTATCGATAACATACGCTTGGTCACCAATTAATGGGCTAAGTGTATTCAGTTGTGTGAGATTAGTAACAACGGTAGATGTTGCTGTTCTTAGTCCTTCTTCGATGTATAAACCACACGCCTTAACGCCATTTTCTACTGAAATTAAACCAAAGTCGTCTACAGTAGTTCCGATAACATCTAAGAAATTAATAGGACGAGCATCCACAGCAGTAAATTGAATTTGATACGATGTACTTGCTGGGGTGAAAAGGGCTAAACCAGATCCAGAATTTGCACCACCAAATGGAACTCCATTAACATCCGACGAACCGTTTGTTATGGTAATACTACCCCCTGATGTATTGGTTATCTTTAATACAAGCGTGCTGGGAGTAGATGCAACAATATTAGAAATGTTTGCATTGTTGATGGCCTGCGCCATCTGCGCAGGTCTGGAATAATCTTCATATCCTGGATCAGTTGAAACAATGTTAAATATTACAGTTGTTCCATTAATAACTGCCGTTGCCGGTGAGCTCGATGCCCATAGAACAGGTTCACCGTATGTAGGAGAAATTAATCCATTGTTTGTCTGCACAGATGATGCTGAAAGAACAGATAATGCCGATACTCCTGTTGTTCCAGAAACTGCATTTGTTGCAGAAATAACATTTGCTGCGGTTCCTGCACCACCAACGGTAATATTTTCTCCGTTGAGCTGAAAAACATTGCCTGCTGTTGTTGGCCCAGGTGCTGTACTAAGGGAAATAGAAGATGTATTATTTCTTAACTTAATATAAAGTTGAGAACCGCCGGGGGTTGTTGTTATGCCGCCCGGAACAGTCAAAGATGAATAGATAATGTCGCCAACGCCACCGGGGAGATAATCTAAATTATCGACAATCTTCTGAACAGGGTTAATAGTGAACCAACCGGATATTGTATCAGAAATAGATGTTACTCTACCAATAACAATTCTGTTTGTTGAATCTGATAATACAAATTGATTTGTGTCCGAATCTGCTGCAATCGTATCATTTACAACAAAAGTATTACCCGATTGATATAACGGATAATCATATTGTAAATTTATGTATTCAAATCTACTTTGAATATTTTGAGAAAATTGTGCCGATGCACCTGCAGGAGGAATAGGATCAATCTGTGGCAGGCCGCCATCACCTATGTTGAATACAACATATGTTCCTGTGGCAGGACCACCGTTACCAACTTGTGCAGGATCTCTAAAAGTATTGTATCTATAGATATCCTGTACAATAGCTGTTACAGAAGTTGTAGATTTAGATTCAATTAAAATAATCTGCCAGGCCTGACCTGTTGTTAAATTAGCAATCCATTGCCCAACAGTAATATCCTGTCCATTGTATGTTCCCGGATCTCTTGTGATATATGAACTTTGTTCTTGATTAGAAACATTCATAACCACACGCCATCTAAAATCTTTCTGAATAGGTGCAGGCATAGGATCGCCGGGACCAATTGGGAAACTTAAAGGATTATACCAAGGCATGGTTTCAGTACCAACAACCGTGTTGATACTAACCTGAATTGATTTTAGTGGTATATTTAGAAAAGCCATTTATTAGAATCCAAAAACAACAATTAACCAGGCTCTATTGCCGACTGTTGACGATGCTCCTGTGTCTGACATTCTTGTTTGCAATGTTACTACATTGGTTGCACTAAAAATTCCATTAGCAAGATCTGGCGAAGCAGATGTACCACCACCAACGATACTTGCCGATGGTAAACTTGTGGTATCTTTAATGTTGAATGTGTTAGCTGCAAAATTCTGTCCATAAGTTGTAATGGACTTTGGTGGATTAGATTTACCAGTAAATGCATATGTTGCAATACAGTTTGCGCCATCTGTTACTGTTGCTGTAACACCAGATGTCTGCGAAAAGATTGCATCAACTGGCGTAAATGTTCCTGCGCCGCCCGCACTATAGTGAAATACAACGATTTCTGGTGTGTTTGAGCCACCTGTAATTGTGGTATTTGTAACATTTGAAATTCTACCACGGGAATCTACTGTAAATACAGGAACTTGAGTTGCACTACCGTATGTGGCTGCTGTTACACCTGTTGTTGTCAATGCAAATGTTAATGTTCCGGAAGTTGTAATTGGTGAGCCACCAACTGAAATATCCGACGAACCTGTTGCAGAAACAGATGTTACTGTTCCCGAACCACCGCCTACGGTTGCCCAAGAAACATTTGTACCATCAGTAGTTAGGAATTTGCCGTTATTGCCAGACTGTGTTGGAAGAACTGCATTTGCTGCACCAGCCTGAGTTGTTGCTCCGGTACCACCGTTGGCAATAGGTAATGTTCCGCTAACATGAGTTGTTAGTCCAATCTTACCCCAACTTGGTGCTGTGTTTGTACCACCGGAAATTAATGCATTTCCTGTTGCTACATCTGCTAATCTTGAAAGTGCTGATGTTGTGCTGGCAAATAGAATATCACCGACTGCATATGTCGAAATACCAGTACCGCCGTTTGCTGCAATTAATGTCCCACCTAGAGTAAGTGTTCCAGAACCTGTAATTGGACCACCGTTTAGTGTCAATCCAGTTGTACCACCCGAACCGGTAACAGATGTTACTGTTCCTTGCCCCGGTGTAAATCCTAATGCTGTTGTTACATCACCGCTTGTTAGGGTAACTGCACCTGTTCTTGTATTAAAGGAAGAAACACCACTTGCTGCACCGTTACTTGCTGAAGTAATTCTACCTTTTGAATCAACTGTAATATTTGCATTGGTGTACGAACCAGCAATTACACCTGTTGCTGATAATGCTGTTGCAAACGAACTTGTTCCCGAACCGGTAACATCGCCTGTCAATGTAATTGTTTGATCGCCGGTATTTGTACCCGAACTCGATCCGCTGAAATTGCTACCTGTTACAGTGCCTGTTGCTGCTACACTTGTTGGTGTAATTGCACCAAGAGTTAGTGTAATTGCAGGTGTTGTAGTCGGGTTAGCAACCACGCCAGAGACACCGTTTGCTGTTACAACAGAAACAGAGGAAACTCCGCCACCGCCGCCACCGCCTAAAGGTGTTTCAACTCCCGACGAGTTCAACGAATAGAATGTACCGCTTGTTTTAGCATAGAACAGAATTTGTCCGTTCGTCGGTGCTGGAGGAACGGTATCTCCCTCGACCATTAAAATTCTTGCTGGTGTGCTCATAATATAGCTATAACTCCGTTGTTGATCATATAACCGTCTACTTCAAGAACTCCGGTTACTATATATTGGTGCCTTGGTGCAACTACAAATGTTTCTGTTTCTGGAACTAAATCACGAACAGTTGTGTCGACATGCTGTGTAGTTATCGAAGTTACCAAACCCTTATTATTAACAGTTATTGTCGGTACGAAGTGATCATCACCATAAACACCCGGTGTCAAGTTCACTGTATTAAGTGTTAATGTTAATGCTCCAGTTCCCGAACCTGTTGCGTCACCACTAAGTACAATGGTCTGATCGCCTGTATTTGTACCGGATAAATTAGAACCGCTTACGGTGCCTGTTGCTGCTACAGAAGTAGGAGTAATATTACCTAAGCCGACTGTAATATTTGGCGTAGTGGTAGCATTTGTAACTAAAGTTGTAACACCTTGTGTTCCATTTGCAGAAACAGAAGTGACTGTACCTAATCCAGATTCTGAAATTGGGACATTTGTTACCGCTGTGATTCTACCCTTCGTATCTACTGTAATTCTAGGAACTGTTGTGCTTGTTCCATATGTGCCTGCTGTAACACCTGTTGCAGATAGCGTTGTAGGAAAACTTGCTGTGCCAGAACCAGTGACATCACCGGTAAGAATAATTGTTTGGTCCCCGGTATTTGTTCCACTTAAATTTGAACCTAGAACAGTACCTGTTGCGTGAACACTTAAAGGTGTAATATTTCCTAAGGTAAGTGTAATTGCAGGTGTTGTGGTTGGATTAGCAACTACACCAGACACTCCGTTTGCTGTTACAACAGAAACGCTTGTTACTGAACCCGAACCAACTGTTGGTTTATTCAATAATGTATTATAGTCTATGAATTTATTTTCCCATAGACTTGTAAATGAATTGTAAACAAGAGCCTGGCCATTTTGTAGACTTAGCGGGTTATCAACTGAATCTGAAACATCAAGTAATTCGCCTAGTCTATCAACACCACCACCGCCACCACCTTCTGCATTAACAAATGCTTTTCTAACAGAGTCATAACGAACTGTTTGACCGTCCCTAAGGTCCTTAATAAAAAAGGTGGGCATGTACTGGTTTAACAGTGCATTTTGTCCTACTATTGCCATTATATATTTTCCTTACAAGCTCAGTAATACTTTATCGATTTGTCCCCATTGCCATGTCTGCCATTGGGGATTTGTCGGTGGTGGTTGAATATAATCTCTTGTTAGAACAGCTCTTAGGTAAACAAAGTTTCCTATAAAAGTTGTTGCTATCGAACCTGTATCACCACCATTAGCCCCTGTTGGTGCATAAGGGTCAGTTGGGAATGGAATAAATGGTGTATAAACATCGCCCATCGGGTTTAGCTTAATCCAAAACCAATCCTCTGGTTCGGGTTTTAGTGCAAGAGTTCCTTGTAGGCCAAAACCACCTACAAAATTCTGGTAAATTACCTGAACTGTGTGTATTCCGTCGGTATAACCATAGTACGCATCAGCTCTGATGGGCTCACCAAAGACATTCCAGTGTGTACCGGTGTTTGTAAGCATTAGAACACTTTTTCTAATTGCCATTATTCTACTCCTTGTTTTGTAGCAAGAAATCTCCCCTTTACTACAATATTTTCTTTTGCCGAATATCTTAAAGTTTTACCAGATACATTATATTTTTTAGAAAATTCTTCAAGGCAATTTGTTATAATTTCTTCACCGGTGTCTATAAGTATTATTTTATACAAGTCATTGCGAGCTCTGCGGGATATCGACATTTTACTCTTAGTTTCATTTGTTCGTTTTCCGCCACTACGCCCTTTCAGTGCCTTAGATATTCTATCGCAATGTTCTTTTGTTCTTGGCGGATAATTCCATGTCCTGCCGCCTTGACCACCTGCTGCAATGTTGTATGACATTGGATTATTTACTGCCCCTGTTTCCTTAATTATCTGCACCTCTAATTCGGCTAACGGAACTCCGCATTCGGCCACATCTATGATTTCTCTTATAAAATTTTCTTTACCGTATTTTTTTATAGCATTTGTTAAAGCTTTTCCACTACCGATATATCCGGGTCTGTTTCCCTGATATTTTCCGATATACCACTTACCATTTATCTGGTTAGTGGTTTTGTAGATAATCCCAGTTGCCATAGCCTTCCTTCTTGTTCTCTATTATTTATCAGAAGTTGGCGAATATTATATCCCACAAAAAAGCCCCTTGCGGGGCTAATTTGTTTCAGTTTATATCAGGTTAGACCTGTTCCTGAAATAATCCAAGATGTTGAAGTAATCTTGATAGCTGTTGCCACACCATACGCAGCAAGTGTTCTGCTACCTGTTGTGCCGGCACCTGCAAGATACATTGTATCTGTAGTGATAGCGATAGTAGAAGTACCCGAACCTTGGTTAATAAATGTAAGGGCTGTTCCGATTGGATAAGCTACAGAACTGTTTGCAGGAATTGTATAAGTCTGCGCAGCAGTTGTGTTGAAAATGTGCTTACCGGAATCCGACAATGTTAGTGTTGTGGAACCAGTTGCATTTTGTGGAATAATCTTCCAACCAAGTGCATATGTTCCGTCAGTTACACCTGCACCAACAGTTGTTAAACTTGATGATGTTACACCAGCTGCTAGAGTTGAACCAGTTAATGAACCTGCTGCGGCAGCTGGAGTTGTTTGCCATGTAGGTGCAGCACCAGTTCCGTTTGAAGTTAGAACTTGCCCTGATGTGCCGAATGCTGTTCCTGTAGAACCCACGGACCATGAACCGTCGTTTAGAATACGGAATCTTTCAACAAGCGATGTACCTGGTCCCGATGAAACTACAAAAGAACCGCCGTTACCTGCTCCTGACGATCCTGAACCAAATGCACCTTCAACTACTACCTTAGCGCCGGCACCATTAGAAACACCGTTACCGCCCCGAAGTACAACCGAACCACCAAAATAACCGCTTGTATTTTCAGCACCACCTGTTAAGTTTACTGCTCCACCAGTACGGGAAGATGTACCACCGGTGACATTTACTGCACCGCCGGGGTTTGTACTGATAATCGGAGCAGGAACAATGTTTAGTGTAAAACCTGCACCTGTTGTGATAGTTGATGGAGATGTACACCGTCTGCACCTAATTGCAATGTGGTTGAGCTATCTGTCCATGTGAATTTTGACGAGCCTGCAAAAGCACCGCTGTCATTATACTGAATTTGTGTATTCGAACCCGATGGGTTTGCCCCAACTGGTGTTCCATTTACCGTTGGTGTTGTCTTGAAGTCAACCACACCAGACGAGCGCAATACTGTGAATACCTGATTAGTTGTAGAACCGTTATCTGCCACACGGGTAAAGGCAAAATTCGATCCTGCATTACTACCAGATTCTGGAGTTGCATCTGCTTCAAAGAACCAACGATCGCTGCCAGCTGTTTGAAATTTTACAAGGCGCGAAGATGCTGCGGCACCACTTGCATTTAATCCAAGGGCCGTAATAGTCGAAAGACCAGTTACAGCACCAGTTGATTTGTTGATAACTAGATTAGCACTTCCACCAAAACTCCCGGCGTCATTGTACTGAATTTGTGTATCTGCTCCACCGGGTGTACCAGCTGCGGCAACCCATGAAACATTTGTACCATCTGTCTTTAAAACCTTATTTGCATTTCCACCTTGTGAAGGAAGTAATGCATTAATAGCCGATGTGGCGCTCGTTTGTCCTGTGCCACCTTGTGCGATTGGAAGCGGACCACCGTTTGATTGAACTAAAATATTACCAGCAAATTGAACACCCATGATTGTTTCTCCAAATAAGTTATAGGTATTTATCAAATCGGTTAGATAGATAAATAGATAAACTAAAAAGGAATTTTAATCATGGCGATTATACAACAAATCATTTCATCATTTTCGGGAACAGTAGTGGATTCAAGTTTTAAGAATATTTCTCTTCTTTTATCTACAACCGGAACAAATAATGCTCAAAATAATTCATTTGTTGATAGCGGTCCGCAGAATTGGACTATTACAAGAAGCGGAAATACAACACAAGGATCTTTTTCTCCATATAGCCAGACAGGATGGAGCTTATATTATAATGCCAATGGACAAAATTTAGGATTCGGTGCCGGTTCAGCTGCTGCTGTAGATATGGCATCAGTTTATACATTAGAAGGCTGGTTTATGATGCCTGATTTCGGCAGTGGTGCTGCAGGATCGTCCGGAAACAGAGCTATTATGTGTACATCATCGGGTACCGGTGCAAATTCTAATATCAGAACTTGGGGATTTAGTAATTCTACAACTGTTTATTTAAGTACACGAGATCATATATCATATATAAGCATTACATTATCATCGGCATTAACACCGAATGTATGGTTTCATCTTGCTTTTGTCTCTAATGGTGGTTCGGGTATAACTGTATATGTCAATGGGGTGGCCGCCGGTTCAACAACAGATAATACGACTTATGCCGGTAGTACCGGTATTACGGCATTTCTCGGATCTGGCACAGGAAATGGCGTTGCAGGATTTATCGGTAATATGAGCAATATTCGATTCTCAAATGTGGCTAGATACTCATCAACATTTACTCCGCAGACATCGGCATTTGTATCCGACGCTAATACAACACTATTAACTGCACAGAGTAATAGATTTGTAGATAATGGACCTACACATTATACCATAACCCCATCGAGTAATAATGGATCAAGCCCTGTAATTTCTGCATTCGGCCCATATGTTCCTCCTATAAGCTATTCTACACCTAGTGTTGGTGGAAGCGGATATTTCGATGGAACAGGTGATTATCTTACAACTCCAACATCCGGACAATTTACACCAACCGGTGATTTCACAATAGGGGTGTGGATATATGCAACAGCATTAACTGCTCCGACGCCAACAAATGCTATTATGGGGAATTATACAGGAAATAATACAACCGATTGGATGATTGAAATATTTACAGGTGGTGTCTTACGAGTATACATAAATGGCTCAACTGCTAGAATAGTATCATCTGCTGGTGTTATATCAACAAACGAGTGGATGTATATTGCTGTAGCACGCTCTGGCTCGACTATAACAGCATATGTAAACGGTGTAGCTGTTGGTAGTCAGTATACATTCTCGGGAACAGTGGGAGATCCGGCAAAAACTATAGTAATTGGAAATAGCAACAACTCTGCCCAACCATTTACCGGTTATATTAGTGATGTAAGACTTGTAGACGGGACTGCTATATCTTCTGTTCCTGCGATGCCATCTACATCAACAGGCAGTAATACAAAACTATTATTGAATTTTACAAATTCAGGTATATATGATAATTCATCTAAGCTCAATCTCGAAACGCGCGGAAATGCCAAAGTCTCGACATCTATAGTAAAGTATGGCTCGGGTTCCCTATCACTAGCAGCAGCCGGTGATTACTTGTGGGCACCTAATAATCCTGCATTTAATTTTAGTACAGGTAGTTTCACAGTTGAAATGTGGGTTAATATTACCTCGTATGTAAATACTTCATGCGTTCTCTGTGCGCAGGGGGGAACCACATCAACTGCTGCTGATGTAGCAGGATGGTCATGCTCCCTAAGTAATACAGGAGTTCTTACTTTTAATCTAGGAACAACAATAGTATCATCGGCAGCAGCAGCATTCACAACAGGTTCGTGGCACCATATTGCATTTGCACGAAACGGAACATCATTTAAAATGTTTATTGACGGCACTCAGGTCGGTTCGACAACTACAAATAGTACCGATCTAACATCATTGACTGAACCATTTACAATAGGTACCGACCATGCATTACATACCGCATATCCAGTAACAGGATTTATTAGCCAACTTCGCATTACAAAGGGTGTTGCTCGTTATATATCAAACTTCACAGCACCTACTGCATCCTTCCCTACTTTGTGATATTAAACTCAAGAGAAAGCTTGCTTTCTCTTGACTGTGATTTCTTAGATCAGTGTCTGTACAGGAATCGGATCCAACACATTAACAGTAATCGTATCGCAAACCACATCGTAGTCGACATTTGCACGGCCACCATTCTTCAGCTTGCCGAACAAGATTTCTGTTGACAACGGCTTCTTGACTCTTGCTTCAAACAAGCGTTCGAACGGTCTTGCACCCATCTTGGGATCGTAGCCGCTCTTAGCCAACCAGTCGCGTGCTTGTTGAGTAACATTCAGTGTAATGTTCTTAGGAGCAAGCATTGCTTCAGTCTTCTCAACTTCAGCGTTGACAATAAGGTTCATTTCGACCATTGTCAACTTGTTGAACTTAACGACTGCATCAAGGCGGTTTCTAAACTCAGGGCTGAAGAACTTCTTGATTTCTGCATCCACTGCACCACCGTTGTCTTGATCCCCGAAGCCAATCTTCAGCTTTTCGGCATCAGCAGCGCCAAGGTTGGCAGACATGATGATAATCACATTGCTGAAGTCAACAGTCTTGCCCTTAGCAGAAGTGAGTCGTCCGTCATCCATTACCTGCAATAGCACAGTAATAACATCTGGATTGGCTTTTTCGATTTCGTCGAGCAGCAATACGCAGTTCGGGTTGGTATCGATTGCTTGAATAAGCTGACCTTCGCCCATCTTGCCTTCGCCGTGTCCGACATATCCCGGAGGAGCACCAATGAACTTGGATACAGTGTGCTTTTCCATGTATTCCGACATGTCAAAACGCTGGAAATGTACGCCGAGTGCTTCTGCAAGCTTCTTTGCAGTGTATGTCTTACCAGTACCAGTCGGACCAGTAAACAAGAAGCTGCCGATGGGCTTGGCTGGGTTACGCAATCCTGCCTTAGACATGTAGATAGATTCCACAAGCTTGTCGATTGCAACATCCTGACCGTAAACCTTGTTCTTCACACGCGGTGCAAGATTTTCCAGTTGGTCGTTTTCCTTCATGTCAATCATTGCTGCAGGAATGCGTGCAATCTTAGCTGCCTGTTCAACAACGATATCGCAACTAACTTCCTTGATTTCACGAAGCTTGGCAATTGCACCGGCCGAGTCCATGATGTCAATAGCCTTGTCAGGGAAGAACTTAGACTTCAAGTAACGATCTGCCAAATCTACGCACATGTCGGTAGCACCTTCGGCAAATGTAACGCCGTGGAACTTCTCGTATTGATACGCAATGCCCTTAAGGATAAGCTTGGTATCAGCTGCGCTGGGTTGCAGAATGTCGTACTTCTGGAAACGACGCAACAGTGCCTTATCCTTCTCAAAGTGTTCGTGGAACTCGTCGTATGTCGTTGCACCAACGCACATGAGTTGCCCCTTGGCAAGCATAGGCTTCAGCAAGTTACCAGCATCCATTTGGCTACCGGTTGTAGAACCTGCACCAAGGATCATGTGGATTTCGTCGATGAACATAATGCAGTTACCAAGCTTCTTGACTTGATCAAGTACGCCCTTCAAACGCTCTTCAAAGTCACCGCGGAACTTAGTTCCGGCAAGCAATGCACCCAAATCCAGGCTGTAAACAACCTTGTCTTGCAGCGCCTTAGGAACATCCTTGTTGACAATCTTCAATGCAAGGCCTTCTGCAAGTGCGGTCTTACCAACACCAGGTTCGCCCACATAAATGACATTGTTCTTCTTGCGACGAGCCAAGATTTCAATGGTATCGATAACTTCGCGTTCGCGTGCAATAACAGGGTCGATGGAACCGTCTGATGCTTCCTTATTCAGGTTGCGTGCAAACAAATCAAGCGGAGTTTCCTCTGCATCGCCTGCCTTCTCTTCTGCCTTACGCATATAGGCAATAATCTTTTCTCTGGTAACACCGTTCTTACCAAGGAAGTAATATGCGTGGCTGGTTTCTTCGCTCAAAATACTGAGCAACACCGACTCGTTGTTGAGTTCATTCCTGCCGCTAAACACAAGTTGTGTAAGGGCACGCTGGAATGTTCTATTCAGTACTGCGGTGCGCTTGGCAGGAACTTCTTTCAGTGCATCTGGCTTCTTCAGCGCAGGATCACCTAAGAACTGAATTGTATCTGTTTTGATCTTTGCAGGTTGTCCGCCAATTGCCTGAACCAGGGCATCGATCTCTTTCTCGTGCAGTAGTGACAGAAGAATGTGCTCGAGTGTTACATACTCATGATTGTTATCATTTGCAATGGCAACTGCCCGCTCAACCATCTTCTCAACTTTTTTTGTACTCATTGTTTTCCTTAGATTGTAATTGATGCTCTGTGGTTCAGAGATTTAAGTGCAACTCTTTCTTCCTGTGTTAGTGTCCTTGGTATGGTAATTGCGATGCGCACTAACAAATCGCCATATCTATCATTCTCGGGGTTTCTCATCCCCTTGCCACCCAACTTGATTATCTGCCCGGGCTGAATACCACCGGGGATAGCAAACTGTAATTTAGAGCCGTCTAAATGTTCAAGAACTGCTTCGGCACCTAGTATGGCTTCGATTGCGCTGATCTCAACATCAACCAGCAAATCGTCGTTAGCACGCTTGAATTTAGAATCCGGTGCAACTTCAATCCTGATCAGCTTGCCACCGGCATAGAACTTAGTACCAGAGCGAACGCCCTTCGGGATATTTACCGTCAGGTTGCCCTCTAGTGTTACAGTTCTGCCAATGTATGCGTCCATTAACGAAATGTTTAATTGGTACATAGGTTGGCGCTGTTGTGTTTGTGCGCCTGTACCAAAATTAAAGCTCCTACCGCCAAAGATAGTGCTGAAGATTTCGTTAATATCGTTTGGATTTAAACCTTGTTCGAAATCGTGGAAGTGAGATCTACCAAAATTGGGATCTGTAGATGCGTGCCCGTGCTGATCGTATGCGGCACGCTTCTGTTCGTCGGATAAAGTCTCGTAGGCTTCTTTAGCCTCTTTGAACTTTGCCTCACCTGATACCTTCTCGGCATCGCTGAGTTTATCGGGATGGTATTTACTTGCTAGCTTGCGATAAGCTTTCTTGATGTCATCTTCCGATGCAGACTTTGGGACACCGAGAATCTCGTAGAGATTTCGTTCGCTCATGTGTGCTTTCTATTAGAAGCGATATGTGATGCGACCTAGAGTTAGATCGTATGGACTCATCTCAATCTCAACCAGATCATCGAGAATGATCTGGATATTGTTCTTACGGATTTTTCCACTAACAACTGCATTCAAGACATGCCCGTTTTCCAGTTTAACTTTAAATCGAGCGCCAGGGGCGGTATCAGTTACGCGACCCTTAGTGATAATCATGTCATTATTGTCTTTAGCCAAGTTGTTATTTCCCGTATTCAATTTGTGTATTCTTAAGCAACATTACCCTCTCGTCCCTATTGACAAAAAGATATTTTCCAAGTGGTAGAACATCGCAATTCCCTAAGATGCTGCTTAATACTTTAGCCTCAATGGGTATATTACTAATTCCAAAGGCAGATTCGCTTAAGAAGTTTCTGCCTATCACTGTATCGTAGTCACCAATGTCAACGACTTCAGCGACCACCTTTTTACTATTACCTCTTAGTGTAACGATATTACCATCAATAGTCAAGCCAGCCAAATAGGAATCACTAAAAAAATGTTGGATGTTTTCAGTCATATCTTTCATTTTAAAGTCTTCCTTTGGGACATAGTCGCCCGGATCAATAATAACATAATTGTATAGCGCAGGATCATCGGGCGAGAAAGACTGACCTTCTGAGAAGTAGGTTTTAACCTTCCACTCTGTGTTGTCTCCTGCCAGATTATTAATGTCCTTTAGTAACGCTTGGAACTTTTGAGGAAAAGTATCATCTCTCGACATTTCGACAAAGACGAGATAGCGCCCTTCTTCATCTGTATTGGGACTTACTTCAACATCCAGGGTGTCGATAAACCCTCTTTGGATGAATGTGTTAAGGTCTTCCGCCGGTTCCTCGTCGTTGAGATAAAAAGCCACTACTATAACATCTTCATTACTGCCGGCTTTTGGTTCAAACTCGTCAATAGAAACATCAGGCAAGATAGTACCTGCTAGATCGCCATTCTTTAAGCTCATACTTCTTCCTCTGGAGGCTGCATTTCACTTGTAGGACCAGCGGACATATCACCGCCTGTGCCATCATCAACTGACTCTTCTGGCATTTCTTCCTCATAAGCATCTGCAATTTCCGCATTCGTATCTTCGATGTCTCTTTGAATAATATCGTCGGTTTGTTCCAGCCCACGATTAATATACTTTAATGGCAATTCAATTGTCACGAGCCAAATTTCGTGTTCGGCCATTTTGGCCCTCTTTGATTCTGGGTTAACCCAGTCCTGTGGTCCTTCCACTTTTACAGGCTTCTTAAACACGCCCTTCTTGAAGCTAACATTAGCTCCGATCTTGCGTAGGCGTAAACCGCCGTTTGGATCTGGCATCATAGCATATGGATACATCCATACAGTCTTGTACCAGTAACGACTAATAGTCGGACCTTCGACGAGTTCGCCCAAGATCCAATTTTTATATGCAAATAATTCAGCATTGTCTAGTGTTCTTTCAAACTCAAGTAGGGTGTCGAGGATATCGTTACCCTTGGAAATGTTTACTAGCGTCTGCTTAATGGTGTCTAAATCGGTACTCATTCTCACCTCGTTTTGATTATTTATCAGTATTCAATAAGATTTCTAAAGTTTTGAAAGACCCGCCTTTCCAGTACAATATTATCGCAATCACATAAATATCTGGTATGACAAATACACGCGATAGATCTATCGTCGTTCCTCCGGATGAACAATTCCTGTTCAGCAATCCATCACACCAAAAAAACAACTCAGTAAGGAGCATAACCTTGAGCAAAAATCGCAAAATGGCGGCTAAGTCTTCGCCACAATCTCGTTCACCACGCCAATATCAGCATGATGATCAGCAGACTACTAATGTAGTCAAGTTGGGAAATAGAAATTACAAGAGAGTTGAGATGATCCCTCGTAATACAGCACAGGAAAATTATGTAGAACAATTGCTAGAAAAACGCATGGTATTTGCAGTAGGACCTGCAGGTACAGGCAAGACATTACTAGCAGTTCTGCGAGCAATCAAGGCACTAAGAGAAGGGGAAATTACTAAAATTATTCTAACAAGACCAGCTGTTAGCGTAGACGAGAAGCACGGATTTTTACCAGGCGATTTGAATGCGAAAATGGAACCTTGGACAAGACCTATTTTTGACGTGTTCGAAGAATATTATGGATTACAAGAAACAAAGCGTATGCTAGAAGAAGGTTCAATTGAAATTGCACCATTAGGCTTCATGCGTGGTAGAACATTTAAGAACTCGTACATCATTGCTGACGAAATGCAAAATGCTACACCAGACCAAACCAAAATGCTATTAACTCGTATCGGTGAGAATAGTAGCATGGTTATCACTGGTGACTTAAAGCAACATGATCGTGGCTTTGATAAAAACGGACTTAAGGACTTTCTAGAAAGACTAGCATTAAACAATAAGAGATCAATGGCAGTATGTGTGTTCAAACGCGAACACATTGAGCGTGATCCGCTTGTTGCTGAAGTTCTAGAGATTTACGGGGAAGATGATTAAACAGGGGTGATACAGTAAAAAAGGGCCGTATAGGCCCTTTTTGTTTATTTGCTGCTGTCTCTTGTTATTTCTTTTATTTGACGCTTATATCTTTCTTTCATAGCCATCTCGACAGGAGATAGTTTTGTTTGTGCTTCTTTTACATCAATTTCGAATAGTTTGTCTTCAAGCATCTGCTTTCGTAAATTGGCAGTCGTTTCTCTAATAATTATGTGGGTTTCCGCTTTGTTCTTCTCAACATCCGCTGCGTGAGCGTATCGTGCATCTACTGCAAATAATGCGGTCACAATAGCAATAACTGATCCGGCTGATCCTAGTAGAAGTTTCCCTGGGTTGTCCTTGACTGTTTGCATGACTGCCATAATATAATCCTCTGAATGATATATTTATTATGAGAGTGAACAATATTGTGTATGCACATAAATCAGAACATTGCATATGTGGCATAATGCGGAATATGAGAGTATTTGGTACCTGACGGTGGAGTCCACAGAAAGGGTATCGTCAAAACACCCAAATAAAAATTTGGAATTTCAACTCACCTGACAGGCATCGCCACAGACTGAAAAACAACTTTACGCAGTGTCGGATTGATTATGTCTAACTGCAACCATATGGAAATCGTTGATGGGCTCTTTCGAGTCATTGCATATGTTACTCGCATTTCAGTCGCTTGTAACGCAATCTATCGGCCATACCTTTCTTTCACATACCGATAGCGAACTTATTTTTATCTGGTGTTAATTTCTGTGGATTCCACATACTTTGATGATCAGAGTTATGTACTCTGATAACACCATGCCCTAATCGTGGAAGCCCACGGGATAACCGTACCAATAAAGTTCGGCTTGACCATCGAGCTCCATTCCGAGCTATGCGCCAGTGCAATTTTAATTAGGCGCACCAACCTTACAGCTTCATAATTATTTAGAGAGTAATTTCTTTTGCTCTCTTCTAATTCTTTTTTCTTTCCTTCTTTGCATCCATTCGGCATCAGACCGTCCTAACCTTTCGGCCTCGGTTAGTATGCGCAGTTTTTTCTTTTTCTTTTTCTTTCTGGCAAGGTAAGGATTTCCATTAACCTTACTATATTTGACTACATGTTCCTTAAAATATCTTAGAGTTTTTAATTCATCGATAGATACAACAGTTGTTTTCCAATGCTGGTTAATTAGCAATGGATTGTTTCTTGATTTGTATATAAGCATTTGCTCAATTTCAAATGCTGTCTTTGGCTCAGTGAATTCTGCAAGTATTTCGTATGTATAATCTTTGAAATTATTGCTAACTTCAATAGAACTTGTAAAGTAGTGTGTTCCGAAATCTAAATATGCAGGAAAATGGTTGGCTTCTCTATATCCTATATAGAATCGCTTAGTTTCCTTATGCTCACACCGATACACATAAGGTTTTGCCATGATTATAGGTTATATTCTTTTTTAACCATTTGAACTATTTCTGCCCAGGGCGTTTCGTAACTAACCCTTGGAAACAAATCAGTCTTATAGTGTGCATTGTAGGGATGATTAATCAGCACAGTTTTCAGTCCTGCTTCCCATCCTGCTTCTGCCTGACGCATATGATCCTCGATCCAGAAATATCCTGTACCGGCCCAGTTGCTTAACAGAATGTGGGCTTTGCTTGCGCCCATTTCAATGCAATGGATCTCATCAAACACATCGCCGAATAAAGCCTTTAGGTTTTGTGTTCTATAAACCTTAGCATCCGGATGGCTGCTAATGCTCGTAACAACAGTGAACCTGAAACCTAAAGATGCTAATTCTTTAACACCTTTAATTGCATCAGCAAATGCATCGAGTTCGGCAATCATCGGTCCTTCGTTGTATTCCTTAATGTATGCCTGCGCTTGCGGAATTGTAATTCCGTGTCGAACAGCCATACTATAATCATTATCGGTGTCCGGTAATTGCGGATGGCCCTTGGATTCCATAAATCTACGGAATCCGTTGTTCCAGTCTACAAGAACGCCATCGGCGTCTGTTAGTATGATTTTTTGTTTCATACTGTGTCAAAAACCGTTCTGGGACGCAGATTGCCAAACTCATCTGTAATAAGATCAGATACCGGCTGTTCAATGACAACTTGTTTTTCACGATAAGCTGCATCGAGTTCTCCCAATTGCTTAGGATACTTCTTACGAATATACTCTTCGAACTTTTCGTAATCGCCCATTCCTACGCGGGAGCCCGACAACATCTTTCTATTCAAATAATCGCCGATGGCACTGGACATTGTTGTGTGCTTATTACGGAGTTGGTTTACAAACTCAACAGTTTCCGTAACTTCCCATTCATCACGAGTACCCTTCTTAAGGTTATGCTTGTGTGATAAAACGATGAATACTTTTTCTTTGCTCATAAAACGCCCTTTGCGATCATTTCCAGCTCGCACAGTGTAGCTGAAAGGTTAATTTCTACATCCGCACAACTTGTGTGCTTTACCAATCCATCTCTAATTGCAAGAATACACTTGCCTTCCTTAACATCGTCGTCACCCCAAATCTCAAGGTTTTGATACATGAATTTAAAGATGTCTTCGTATTCTTCTTGGCCTACTTGTGTACAAATAAGCTGTCGTGCTTCTTTATACTTGCCTGCTTTAAATAAAGCGACCATATCGATCTTATAATCGCTAACGGTCTCGCTGTTGTCAGGTAATTGAAGCTGACCATTAAAGGAGTTCGCCTGAATCAAGCTAATTCCCCTACGCAGGTCTGGGTAAGCTGCCTGGACCATAGTGTCGACAATGTCCATGTCGAACTCGATGTTTTCCAGTGTTAAAATGTTAACAAGCCGCAGAGTAAACTCGTCTTTGTCTAGCTTGCTAATGTCCATGCGCCCTGTTTCAGTGCGTGACTGAATCGCAGGAATAATCTTGTGGGGATAATTGCAAGTCAGAATAAATCTAACCGTGCTTGCATATCTTTCCATGGTATTGCGCAATACAGCCTGCGCATTAATAGTTAGATAATCTGCCTCGTCGAGTAATACATATTTGATTTCGCCTACGCCCATTGTTTCAGCAAACCGTGTAATACTATCACGAATGAAGTCTACATTGTTATCTTTAGAAGCGTTCACTTCTTTAATATCAAATGGATCAACACCTAGTTCGTTTAATAGAACTTTAGCAAGGGTTGTTTTACCTGTGCCAGGAGCACCAGATAAAAGCATATGCGGAAGTGCTCCGCCAGAAATCCATTGCTCGATTTGTCTCTTTTGTTTTCCGTCTTTAAAGACATAGTCTTTAATAGAGGTAGGTCGGTATTGCTCAGTCCAAAGCTGTTTCATTCGTTATTCTTTCGTAACTAGTGTTAAGGCAAGTGTATTGCATATCTGTGAGGATATGCAATATTTTCGCAAAACAATCAGTAAACTTGGCCGCGTTCGTTTGCTTGTACAAACTCAGAGAAGATTTCTACTTCGGGATCTTCGTCCGAAACAAGCATTACAGACTTGGGCCACTCAACGCCCCACATTTGAAGTTCTGAACCGTCATCCTGCTTAACCTTAAGCATTCTGGTCCATCGGCCGTTCTCAACAAGTATCCACTGCCCGGGTACAATATCGGTAATGTCTTCGCCGACAGAATAGACCTTTCCCCAACGGGGACGGATACCTTCGCTCTTGCCATTGTCGTCAGGTAAAATAATACCCCTTAGAACGCGACTACCGCGTTCTAAATCTGTAACAAGAACTTTTCCTTTGAGTGCTTTAGCTTTCATACTTATTCTTTCTTAGTTGAATCTTCTTCCATTACGATGTCGCCGTTTGGCAATTCGCGCTCGACCATCTTAGGAGCAGCCCTTGCTGGTGCTGCAACTGCTGACGGAGCAGGCTTTGTCTGAATAGGAGTAGCCTTAGGTGCCTCTAATACAGGAGTAGGAGCAACAGGTTGCTTTCCCTTTAGACCAGTATTAACTACAGCAGACTGAACTCTGTGATTTTCTCTAGCAATCTGATCTGCGGTTTTTGTTACCTTGCCGCCCGAAATTTGATCGCCTTTTGCGTTTACTCGCATATTGCCAATCGCAGGAACTTTTTCGTTCTCCCTGCTCAAAGAGTCCATATCAATTGCAACTCCTCTATATGATACATGTCTACTCATATTCTTGTTCCCTATTTTAGATAATCTTTAATTTCGAGACCGTATTTTAACGAATCTACTCTGTGTACACCAATTAAATATAAGACATAGGATGCTACACTTGAGCCTCTTCCTACACCCCATAAAAACTTATTCTTTCTCATGTAATCTACAAGAAATATAAACAATCTTAGAAGCATAATTAAATCACGCTCTTCATACAGTTTATATTCTTCGTTTACACGATCTCTTTCCTGCTGCGTCTTACATTTATCAAGTAACCATTTTAAAACATCGATTTGCTGGTAAATTTCGGGAAAAATCCATTCTTCGGCACATTGTTGATGAAACTCATCAAAGGATAACTTCTCCTCTGGTGCATCAAGGAATGTAATTGTGTCGTGTAATAGTTCCGATTGATATTTCTGGAATAACTCAATCTCATCATCAAACACAACATTCAAGTGACTTATATTTTTTCCTTGTAGCAGCAGATCCCTTAAATTTTCACTAGATAGTATGGCTTGACCATACATGTTAACTTTTACACCGTTTTTCGACGAATCCATGCTTCTCTCATCTTTGCTTTTGTCTCTTCTGAATGTGGCTTATGAATTTTTCCAGAATTAGCTATAGATATCTTTTTCCTTGTTTCTTCTGAATGAATTTTTCCCAACATAGGCCCCGGTAAACCCTTACGAGATTTGGAAATTTTTTTCTTTGTTTCCTCTGTTTGAGCATGACCTTGTGGATTAATTCTTTTCTTACCTGTATTCTTTTTAACTCGCTTTTCTATAGTCTCGGATGATTGTTTCTTTCCGGTAATAGCAATACTAATCTTTCTTTTTGTCTCTTCTGAATGCGGGGACGAGTTATGAAATTTTAAATCGCCCTTATGCTTATTTAACCATCCCGGCTTATCTACAATTCTTTTTAATACCCTACCTTCATGACTAAGTGCATCTATCTTATTATTAAATACTTTTCTTATATCGCAGATGAATAATTCTTTATCAAATATTGTTAATAAAGCCTTAACTTCTTTGGATGATGTAAAATATGTATTCCATAGATCATCGGGTTTACACCCTATAGCATATCTTACACCGTAATATTTAGTGCCGTTGGGGCATATAATTCTATAGGTAAACGGGACTGTCATACAGTTTTTGGTTTCCATTTTTCAACCTGAACTATCCTTGCTGGTTCCCGAACAACACCAATATGTGTCTCAGAAGCCTCTTTCATTATTCTTTCAAATTCATCCATAGGATCAAAAATGTCTTTAAACAATTCTTCATCGCTAACTTCGGAATCTGCAGGCTTTACAAATTCAAAGCAGAATCCATCATCTCTGGTCCACCAAGGTATTTCATCTCTTGTGGTACCTTCGGTGTAATAATCTGCTGTTGCAATCGGTAAGTCATATGCACCATCGACACAATCAAATGTGTACTGAAGTGACATATCACTACCCTTTAGGTGTATTTCGCCTATGAGTAAATCTTCACCAGCCAATGCTGTTAATTTAGAGTGCAGTAACTGTGCAAACAAATCATCTCCGGGATTTGCCGGGCAATACAGTGCTATATTAGCTGATAAATTTGCAATATACAAGTCGTCTTCATTAGTGACATCAACTAGCACAATGTTAGGTAAATTTGTGTCTAACCAAAAATAAAGCTTCTGATATGTGACACCTGCATTGTATTCGATTTCTGTCTTTGTTTTACCTTTCTTCTCAGTGGCTACAAGGTCTACTGTTAGATGCCATTCAACCGGAGTTAAGCATGCTGATTGAATTCTGATCCCGGTAAACGCATACTCCATTGTCATATGGCTTTTGATTAAATGTCTTCCCCTTTTCATCATGAGACTTTTCCTTAATCTTCTAATTTACCTAATTCGATGGGTTTAAGCTCATCGGGGTATTTTCTTTTATATTCTTCGTCAAAATTCTTGCGCATGCGCAAACTTCTTTCATCTTCTAGAGATTGAATTATTTCCTTGATACTTAATACGGTAGGATTATGTCCTAATGCTACTTGAGCATTCATATATGTATATGCTTTTCCAAGGCGCTCAATAATTTCTTCGTCTGATAATTTACTCACATCCAAAAATGGGTGCATAAATACTCCTTAGTACAATGTATTTATGTCGGCTCTAGAGTAGCCTGCTAATTGCTGAAATTGAATCATTATTCTTACGAAGGAAACTTGTTATGGCTTCCTGGTATTTTACGGCAGTTTCCCTATTATAGAATAGAGCCATATAGCTGGGATAATCGCTCGGAACTAACGAATTTTCAAAGAATTTAAAAACTCTATCATCTCTGTGATTGTCTGGATCTGCTATAAAGTATTCCTTGGAACAAATATACCAATCGTGATTCTCAGTTGAATCTTCTATCTCCGGTATGTCTTCCGGTTGTGCTATCCAGCCTTCGCCCGGCATCATTGGATGTCCTTTAAACACAACAGGATTTACAATTTCGCTTAGACGAGCCTGCTCAAAGTCGTAAGAATATCTATCCTTATGCGTGTTGTAGAGCGTCCCGGGTTCGACAATATAAAGCGTATCGTTTCTTAAATCAAACAATTGTTCTAAGAACTCAAGGCGATGGGGCCAGACAAAATTAGGATCATTTGTCTGTGCCCATGGTTGTATTTTATTGAGTTGTGCGGCTGTCTTTTTATAATATTCGACTTGCCATGCATTGCACTTTAGGAACTTGAAGTCCCTAAATTCGTCTGTATATAGATCAAGATTCATCCGTTTCTACTACCTCATGGATAGTGAACCAACGCTGCGGCCACATTTTTACTTGCACGGAATTTGTATCAATAGACAATCTAAATTGCAGTGCATCGAGCTCATCCGTAAAGACAATGTAAGCACGCAGTCTGCGTTGATAATCGGGATTGAATAAGGATGCTATTTGAACTTGCTGATGCATACCAGCAAAATGCCCTGGACCGGGCGGCGCAGGGTGGTTAAACTCGTCTTTTACTTTCACTTCTTCGTACTCTAAAGACGAATAACCCCACGAACCTTCGATTAGTCTATAAGCGGTCCGCATAGTCTTTCTAAACATTGCGTGAGCCGCTTCTTCTGTTACATCACTCTCATACTGAACGCGAACCACATACGGATTCGCGAACGGTACTTTTACTCTGGTGTGCAACAGTTTTGCCATTAAAGGACTTCGTGATGCCTTCTGTGGAAGGCAGTTAGGTCTTCCTTCTCGGAGAATCGAATCAGGATGAACTGCCCAAGATCAAGCTCGGTGTATAGGCCCTTGGTTTTTCCAAAGCCTTCCTGAAATTCTTCCATTCTGCGATAGAAGGTTGTAGGGTGCAAACGGACAGACATCCAGTCAGCAGTAAAACTGGTAATACGAATCGGATCACCGACAATACACTTTCCTTGCAGTCTCATGTTGATTTCCCTGTTAAAATGCGACACCATTTTTCGAAGATGGAAGAACGGGCACCGTCGATGCCTTCGTCTTTTACTCTCCAATCTGAATCGCTAAACTGCGCCCGGGTGGAAATGGTGTATTCCCTACCAGAGGTCATAACAACCTCAATCAAGAGATCGTCTTTTAGTTTTGCGACTGTTAAATCTTCGTCTTCCGAAGGATAACGCATACTCTCGACAAACTTTAGCGCAATTGCTGCCTTGTTGTCGGTGTATAGGAAATCCTTCGTAAAGAGCATTTACAGGAGGCTCAGGTACAGAGACGACGACGGATCGAAGTCTTCCTTGAAGATGTAGATCTTCGGAGCGACAGTCTTGCCTTGCTTCAGCGTCTTCAGCACACGGCCTTCCATCGTCCACTTGTCTTCGCCCTTACCAACATTGGTATTGAGCCAGTTGACCAGCTTGTAGAAATGGTCACGATCACGAATCGTAACACGGAAGGTATGAGCCGCGTTCTGTTCCTTCAGGTTGACCGGAGGAGTAGTTGCCTTGTTCATATTACACTTTCTGTAGGTTGTTGAGTTACTATTTTACTATGACACAGCAGGTGTGTCAACAGCAGAATTCAGCATCATCTAGACAAGCTTTCCCTTGTGATGATTTGAGAGAGTTCGGTCGCCATATCTTCCTGATCGGTAATAATATACAGATTATTAGTCATCCTATCAGTGCGTGCATCGTACGAACTCATCTGTACAATTTTTCCACCCGATGCATTATATACACGGAAGTTCAGAGACCTGTTATCTTCAATGTCCACACTCTCTCTTACTTTCGTGTGATTATAGTTTCCACGAACGGGTTCTCCGATAATTACATCCTGGCCGCCACTGTGCGCCCAATTAATAAGTCTTCTAATTAGCTCTTTCATATTACATCCAGGTTAATTTAAATAAGGTAGCGTCTTGATCATCTTTTATTAGGACGGTGAACATTGGGTCTCCCGAGTTAAATCGGAAGTCACATTCGTACTTCCCTTTCATATTCTTTTTCATCCAGCGAGCAAAATCTTTATCATTTGCTGGATAGACCCAGCAATGCCATCCTACTAAAGCTTCATCAAATTCTTTTTCCCGCCCGTCGTATTTGTCGCGAAGAATGGTTGGAATTTCCCTCCAACCGTCTTCATATCTCCAATGCTGAACTATTGTTTTGAATTCCATTACCAGAATTTAATCTCACGACACATACTACATTTATAGGCAGTGGAGTTATGCGAATGCCCGTCCTCGTACCATGCTTTATTATGCGGGCATTTACCTTGCAGAATCAAGAGTGTTTGTTCTTCCTTCGAAGGTATTAGAAACCAGCCTTCGACTTTTTCCTATTTATTATTTTCCACTGCCTATTAACCTTTTAATAACCATATATTCTTCCCACGCCTGTTTCAGTGCAGGATGCTTATTAAGTTCTTCTTCCGTAGGAATAAGTGCTTGAGCAGGTTCGGCAGTTGAAAAAGCCACCCATTGATTGCCTTCCCATATATAACTACGGTAGGTATTTTGATCTACATAGACATCGCCTAATTGAGGATGGAGAGGTTTAGATCCTAAGAAGTTTACACCCATAACCATTCCATTGCATCAACATATGCTTTTGTTACTGACATGATAATCTGAAGAGGACTGCATCCTCTTCCTGTTCAAAAGAAACTTCAAGTAAGTTAGCAGTTACTGATTTTATGTCCCAGTTCCACGCTTCGCCTTGTTTTCCAATATGTTCTTCTAGCCATGCTCTATACCGTTCGTTAGGCTCTAAATTGCTGCCAACAAACATGAAGGATTTTATTACTGAATGAGGTAGAAGTTTTTTAGATTCCATAATTTTTCTACCCTTATACAATGTAGTTCTATTCTGGATATATTGTTGCAAATCTTCAGTATACGACCACAAGTGCCCCGGTAATTTAAAATCACCACAGTTGTGGCAACGCCAGGGGTGCCCCTTATCTTCATTGTTAAGAGTACCTATAATCATGCATAAGGTACAAACTGGCGGCCCTAATCCCATTTTAAATAGTTTCCCTGTTGATGCGGTCATGGGCTGAACGCTCATAATTTCCTGTGCCACAAGACTCGGAAGTATTCTCCGAATCATGGGCAACATTATTTTTCTAAAATCAGACATCACCCTCTTGCCTGTTTTCTGCATGCCACACAGAAAACTTACCACCCGGGTAGCGTGCCTCTAACTTAGCCACATTTTCAGCAATAATACTGTTAGGGTCGATATCAAGAGCAAGACAAGCTTGAGTCCAATACCAAGCGACATCGCCTAATTCCTTCTTCAGTTTGGTAATATTTTCTTCGTCGTATGCCTTACCATGGAATACAATCTTCTTTACCAATTCGCTGAACTCTCCAGATTCGCCAGGCATTCCAATGCCTGCTGTAAGCAAGCGGGGAACATTAGCGCCCTGTGCTTCTAGCTCTTGCATTCGGCTAATAAGAGCCTGAAGTTCCTTGCTTGGCTGGGCTGTTACGCCATCAACAAATTGTGCATACTTTTTTAGATCGATATTTTTTGTCATTTCTATCCTTAGTCAAATGTAGGACTTGTCCTTTACATGTTTGACTATTTTATAGAATTTCGCAAAATTGTCAAGTGTCTGAACACCTGGAAAATAAGCTTGTCGCTTATAATCTAGCTTAATCATTTCAGTCTTGTCTAATGTACACGGAGTTAGTCTCGATACATCAAAGCCATGTATTGAAGTTGTCTTCGTGCTGTTAAACGAATACGGATAATCAACTAAGAATTTATTATCACTCTTGTCAACTAATAATAGTCTTCCAATGTCGCTATTTACCGTTCCTAGATTAAACAATGCTTCTGCTTCAACTTTATCTACTTCTTCAAATGTCATTGACACCTTAGGAACAGCGTTGGTCGATACAGCAGATATAACTCCGCGAATAGAATAATATCGACCGTTCATATTTGAACTGCTGGTAAAGTACGCGGCGCCGCCGGCAATATCTTTACTCATTTCTTCAACTGAGTCTTCCCGTGTTAGCGGTGTTGCTGCCTTCTTAAGAACCTTTAGGATTTTCACATCGGTTTGATAGTGATATTTTCCCGGGGAAATCTTAACAACCTGGCGCCTTAGATAGACCTGCGGCTTATATACGCATGTTGTAGAATAATCATTCATTGGGCCATATAGAGATACAACACCCATGTATGTGCCTTTTAGCTGATTCTGTAATAATACTTCATCGCCGATTTGCACATCCTTGATGTTTACCTTGCCTTCGAGTAATTCTGTATTCGAAACTGCTTCTGCATATTTTGCAGAACTTACGGGAATCAACATCGTCTTTGTCTGTGTATCTTTGCGTGCCCAGATACACTTTTCTTGAATCAGCCCTTCTGTAATTCCTGTTACATGTAAGATCTGTTCTAGATTATCGTTTGTGATTCTAACTAGGAATCCGCGGGGATCAATGACCAGCCAAGTTTGATCGATTGATCCCCAATTTTTACGATCGGTCTTATGTAGTGCGAATCCGGGCAATGGTCGATTTTCAAATTCACGCAGATTTACATACTTCTTTGTCGCAGAGGCACCTTTCCGCTTCTCGTTTGCCGAGTCTCCGATTGGTATTACTTCTACCTCAGGTAATTCAAATTTTTGGTTTGTTGTGTTCCAGGCTAAATAGATATTTCTTGCAATATTAAGCATTATGTGTTTGTGAAAGTTCCTTAACCCTGCGCTCGACAATCCTGTGCAGGACTAATAATTGTTGTTGTTCTTCTGGGTTCGGAGTTTCTCTCATAAGATGCTTGTAATTTTCATCAAGGATTACTGCATCATCAAGATTTGAATGCTTGATAATAACTAGTCTTTCGTTCAGTTCTGCATTATCGTACATGGTATTCTCCCGTTTGTGTGATAAACTATTTATACCACGCTAAATTCCCAGTCCAAATTGCATTCTGAACATAGTTGCGTCAGTACCGTCTTCAAATCCGAATTTATTACCACCTAGCATAGTCCATCTACCTTCTAGATTTTCTACGCACCAAATTACAATTCCCTTCTTAGCAATTTCAGCATATGGCAAGTTTATATGCGTAAATGTCCAGGATTTTTCCTTTTCACGAATAAGCTCGTTCATAGGTACATATGTATTATTATCAGACATAAACGATCTCCCCTAATTTATTAATGTATTATAACACAAACTTATATTGTGTCAATTTTTATTGACACAATACGAAAACCGCCTTGCGGCGGTTTCTTATTTGTACGGTTTCCAGGTATCTTTTGTTTGCGTTAGCCTATCAGCTATTACATACATGGATATTGGATTGTGCCCTAATCCTAAATGACTTGCACCGGGAACTTCGATATTTTCAGAAAATTGCCCTTCTTCCTCAAGCGAGCATTGCCAATGGACTACACCATCGGATTTGCTGTATAAGGAAGTAAACGGAACCGGCGGAACTTCACCTACTCTTTTCAAAATTTGTGGATTACGGTGGCTCTTATCCTTACTTAACATTTCGTATAAAAATGTAGCGTTGGTACCTGCGGCATCTCCCTTGAAGGGTGTACCCAGTGTAATTACCTGCCTTACAGATTCTGGGGCAATCTTGGCAATTTCCCGTGCATAGATACCGCCTAAACTCCAGCCTATTAGGCTAACTTCTTTACCGCCCGATTGTTCTGAGATATCGCGTACACGATCGGCAAGTTTGTTTAGTAATGTATCTAAACCGTCACGAGGCCCAAAGTTTCTTCCCAATCCCCAAGGATGTGTTTCGTAATTAATGTTTGTTAAGAAATTACGAATGTAATGGGTTGAGCCGTCTGCGCCACCGAGGCCCGGAATAATCATAACAGGATGATTATCGCCTTTGGAACATATAAACTGCAACGGAACATTTAAGGCCCAGCCCAGCAAGTATTCGTAAATTCCACGAACCCCTTCGAGACTGAGTAATGTTTTAGATGGCTGCTCGAGGTCTTCCATTAGAAGCCTACGCTGCTACCACAACCGCAACTTGTTTTTGTGTTTGGATTATTGAAAACAAAAGTCTCGCCCATGATATCTTTCTTATAATCGATCTCAGCTTCTTCCAGATACATCATACTCATTGCATCCACAATAAGTGTATATCCGTCAGACAACGGTAATTCAGTATCATCCTCATCTTTTTCATCTGATGGGGCAAAGTAATACTGAAATCCGTTACATCCGCCGCCTTGGAGGCCAAATCGGAGATAAGGCATTTTTTCCCCGATTAGTACATCGACAATCTTTTCTTTTGCTTTATCTGTTACTGTTATCATGCTCTCTTTTCGACGATATGATCTGCAAGGCCAAGTTCAAGAGCTTGAGGGGCGGTGAGCCACTTATCTCTATCCATCAACTCAACAAATCTCTCGTACTGAACTCCCTTCGAATTATGTTTCACATAGAGTTCGGTCATTTCCTTCTTGATACGCAAACTTTCGATCAAGTCAATTTCCATGTCCGAAACCTTACCGCGTGTTCCCGATGAAGGCTGGTGAATCATTGTAATGGCGCGAGGTAGAAGATAACGCATACCCGGCGCACCTGCTTGAGCAATAAAGCTACCCATGCTAGCTGCCATTCCAGTAACATAAGTTGCCACAGGGCACTTGATATACTGCATGACATCATACACGCCTAAACCATCATAAACACTGCCTCCCGGACTATTTATGTACATGTTGATGGGTTGTTCCGGATTTTCTGCTTCCAGGAACAGTAATTGTGCAATCATCACATTACACATATTGGTTTCAACTTCGCCGGTGAAGAACACAACTCGTTCTTTCATCATGCGTGAATATAGATCGTACGAGCGTTCTCCGCGTGCGGTTTGTTCTACTACGATCGGAATCAGTGCGTTTCTCATTTGCTTTCCTTAGTTAAATTTTAATTTGAAATATGTTAAATCTTCTTCGGTTCTGAACTCTATGCCTTTTATAACAGTGAGTTCTTTGAACCCCGGATCCATATATACCTTACCTTTATATTTCTTTAGGTAGGCATCTATATCATACGGGAATGTTACTTTTTCATTCTTTTCAATTTCTTCCCACAAACCGTCCCAGTGCGGATCACGGGGGATTTTTATATCATATCTAATCATTGTTGATAAATAGTGCTATGAAACTCAAAGACATTATTAATGAAAGTGCTACCGATGTTGTTGCTCGCTTTTACAAAGAAGCAAGTCAAGAAGCCGACAAATTCTATAATCCGGAAGATGTGAAATACAAAAACCTGAATAAAGAATATTATGAAGAGCACTTTAAACAATGGTTTAGCGAAGAAGTAGTTCCTGTGTTTACAAAACCAGTTACCAAGCCACAACCAGAGTTTACCAATGCACCCAAAGAAGGTAAGCTACAATCACCGGGATACCGCGGTCTTAATTATGCACTAGCAGCAGCTGGATTGCCATACAACCACAAGGTTCAGCGATACGAACCTAATGCAACAAGAATGATTGCATCACAAACTATGGATGGTGCCCGTAATAATAACGGTCAATGACCCTGTAGTTTCCTTATAAGAAATTCGGCTTCTTGTTCTTTTGTAAATTCAAATACAACCAAATCATACAATCCAAATGCTACCATACATTGCTGTAGCAGATTATCTATTTCTGTAGCTGATTCTACCATTATGGGACTACGAACACGCTCGCGCCTGCGGAATTGGAATTTATCTCCAACTCGGCACATTATAGCATCATGTCGTTTGATCCCGTACATTTTTAAGTTTTAGAATGGTAATATCGTATATTTCTTCTTCGGTAAATTCCCTAACCTTTAGGGCACCTTTATAGATTATATTTAGTTTACGCATTCTTACTTCTGCAAGCAACTGGTGCTCTGCTATAAATGGAGAATATGCTCTACCAGTATGTGTAAAACCCACAGATTCGTGTAATTGTTTCCACGCAACAAATGAATGAAATCTGGTGCTATCGGCATCTGAGATAGCATGACACATTATCTCACCAGTGGGTTTTTCAATTCCAAACATCAGTCAATACCGAGTGCCTTGTGTACACTTGCAGCGAAATCGGGATCATAGTTATCGGCTTCTTCGTTAAACCAATCTGTGTTCTTCATACCCCATTCCCAGTAACCGTGCGGAATGTCAGTCATTAGCTCGCCCTTGTGCTTACCGAACGGCATGCGTTCGTAGATAATAGGTGCAGAGGCCCAGGCCATAATCTGCGGACCATAAGGCTGATCCCTATCGATAATATCCATTTGCTCCATGAAAGTAACAAATACTTCTAAGAGCTTTGCCGTCATATAGGAATCATTGCCGGCGCGATGGCAACGCATTTCGATAGGAACATCGAGTTCTAATGCGAAACGAAGATATGGGAGATTTGTTTCTGCAATCTCCGGATTATCGCTGAATAGCTTTTTAGCCATTCTCCATGTGCAAATCCAGTTATGCTTTGATGTATCAATGCCGTGTCTTTCTAAAACACGCATATCGTAGAAGTGATTATGTGCTACTAGATACCCTGTGGAATATCCGTTTACAACTTCTTGAAATGTATCTTTCGAATCTATGAATGTAGGCTTATCTACAACCATCGCTGGCGTAATATAACAAATAGACTGTACTTTCGGGGGAATAGGGCGCTCGATGGTATCGTGCAGCTCTTGGAAAATTGTCCAATCATTATTGTCGCGGATTACAAATCCTGATTCAATAATTTCGGCAATTTTATAATCATCGGAGTTAGTCTCTGTATCCAATACAAGACAACTCTGTAAAAAATCTTCTCTATGTGACATAAGAAACTCTCCAGTAAATATAAGTGTAACACTTACTTACTGGAGAGTCAAATTTTCGGATAACAATAAAGGATTAATAGCCCTTCATATCACCTAATTTAGAGAAACGCTTCATCCATGCAAGCACTTCTTGATCGGCTGTGTCAGTAGCTTCGTCGACTTTTTCCTTTTCTTCTTCCTTGGCGTCGTCTTTTGCTTCTGGCTCATCTTTCTTAGCATCTTTGTCTTTGAGCCAAGGTGGGAGATCTCCCTTCTTTTCGCCCAGTGTAACCATACCTAGAACAGGTGCAGCTGATTCTACTAACTTGTCGTATTTCTTTAAACTTGCGAGCATTGCTGCTACATCTTTATCTACATTTTCCATTTGAGGATTTCCTTGTGGTTGTTCATTGCCGAGCTGTGGCTGTTGTGGTGCCTGTGCCTGTGGTTGTTCTGCGCCCTGCTCAGCTTCAGCTTCGGCTTTAGATTTTGGGCGAACTTCGTCTGTAAAATATCCCTTATTTAGGAATACTTCTAATTTCTTAATCTCGTCATCTATTTCGTAAGTCTTTATCTTATAATCCTTTGCTTGTAAAGTTGGATCTCCCGACATATCTTTAAAGGCTTGTGACATTTTTTCTTTATTTGCTTTTAGTGCTTTCGCAAGGTCTGTATAAAGATAAGGAAATTTCTTTGCAATTGCTGCGGCAGGAGCAGGTTGATCAGTTGCATTCATAAAAGCAGGGGTGCCAGCATCGAATTGAAACTTTTCTGTATCGCTAAGTTCTTTCTTACCGTCTTCGTCTTTTACATTGATAAACTTACCTTCCTTATCTTGCTGTTTTGCATAAGGAAACATCTGAAATAGCATAGCTCTATCACTATACTTGTGATACCAAGTATCCGAAGTTGAATTGGCTGTACACCATTGTGTACCTAACCCAAGCAAACATCCTGCAGCACGGTTAAGTGTTGTATATACGCGATAATCATCGTTATCGATAAGTTTGATGCTCTTGGCCATTTTATTTCTGGCTGCATTCTTAGCTGCATCTCTAACCTTATCTAACTTATCTTTATAATGTGTAGTCATGTAATGACCGATATCGCGTACACTATTAAACTTTGGAATATCTGTATGGTTTGCATCGAGCATATTTCTATTCTTTAAGATATAGAAATCGCGCATGTTCATATTCATAACACCAGTTAAGTCTTCCCAGCTATGACTTCCTGCAATATAGCGTCTTGCAATCCATTCGCTGTTTACGCCGTCACGGGAATAAATTGTTCCTTCGTACCCTTCGCGCTCGATATTATCAATATTTTCTAAGAACCATTGTGCAAGTTGCTCATCTGGTGCCTTTTGAAATGTCCTTGCTGCATTAGGTGGAAAAGCGGGCGGATTTGTTCTTGCATCATCGCGTATTGCATCGGCAAGATCTGCAACCATAGCTTTATTGTTCATGACGCGCTGACTACCCTTTGTTAGGGTAGCAGCTTCCATCAATATTGCTTCAATGAGTAAGTCTAAACGATCCATTATGTCAATGCAACGAGTGTATCTCTTAGTCCGTCAAGAACTGGCTTCAATGCTGTAGCATTACCCTTAGCAGCATTTTCTAACCAGTGGTTGAATTCATCTGAACCCTGTGGGCCACCAGATGCTTTTTCAATAGACTTAACAATAGCCTTTGAAAACGCTTGTGTTGGGGAACCGTATCCTGTATCGATATTGATATCCTTGCCTGTATCTAGACTTACAAGGAATTGCTTTAGCTTAACGCCGCTGCCCATAATCTTCTGTGCGCCTTCTAAGTTACCGCCGTTCATTGCACGCTGCGCAGATCTGGTAATCTGGCTGTATGCTTGGTCGGCAAGCTTCTTAAGAACTGGACGAACACGCTTAAAGATTTGCTGAACACCTTGTTGTGGATCTAGTGTTGCACCCTTCTTCATGTCAGCACGCTTGCTCATCTTATCACGTTCGACAGAACCCGGTCCGGCCGGGGCATCCTTCTCATTTTCGTATCCGCTAATCCAAACTGTCTTTAGTGGACCGATTTGATCTGCAAGTAGGTTAAACACATTTGTAGGATTTTGAATATCCTTACCATTGTGCTTACCCATTCTAGCACGCATAGTTGTTGGATCAGTAGGATCTCTATAATCCTCACCATCCTCTGCAGGTGCTCTTAGCAACTCTGGATTAATCTGTTGGCCGTCATCAGTGAAAGCAACAATCTGGTAAGGCAATGTGCTATCGCCACCTGGATTATATGTCTTTCCCTTCTTCTGGAATTCTGCTGTACGATTCTTAATAAACTTTTCGTCTGGCTTAATACCTGCGACACCGTTTTCAGCAGAAACAATAACAAAGTTATCTGGACCACTCTTGAATTGTTTCCAGAACAATCTTTCATTGAACGATGCTGGTGTTAGACCGGCGTCATTACTGAGTTTATGCCTTCTGTGCATCCACTTAACAAGATTTTGCCCGCCGGGTCTCTTACCAAGTGTTCTGCTCAATGTACTTTCATCAATGATTTCTTCATTTACAGATTCAGTAAGGGCAACCTGCTTGAAGATTTCCCTGATTTCCTCGTCCCATTTGATTCTTTCCATTAGTGTAGGTTTTAGAATCAAATGTGCAATTTCTTCGCGTAGTCTAGGCACATTTCCTCCCGGTAGCTGACCTTGTCCTGCGCCGCCACCGGCAATATTTGGTGTTCTTGCATCGGCATCAGGATAAGCATAAATGTATTGTCCCATTGGATCTCTAACAACATGGAATCTAACTCCATTAATGGAGTATTCCTTGACATCTGGCTTATAACCAGGGATAGCTTGTCCATGGCTCAATTCTACCTTTCCTAAGTCTTGAGCATTGTCTCTTAGCCATCCTGCTACAGCACGCATTTCTGCATCTGTATTAGGACCTTGTCCGTCCACATTGGCAATTGTCAACAAATCTTCAAGTGGAGTAGAAGTAAACATGCTGAATACATTGCGACCCATACCACGAATATTGCGTTGGCCGAAACCTGGCAAATCGCTAACGCTATGCCAGTTTGGTGTCTGTACTCCCGATGCCTGCATAGCATTGCTAATTACTGCTGGAACATCTGTAGCTGTTCTAACTGCTACCGCATTCTGTGCTGTAGGATCTAAGTCTGGCTCGCCTGCACCTGCTTCTGGGTTGATACGATTCATATAATCACGCATTGTGTCAGAAGGAGTCATTCCTGCTGTTGCTCTGCGTGTTGCATCTGCACCTGCTCTTGGAAGGGCACCCATTCCGCCTTGCTCTGGCTCGTCGTCCATGCCTGCTGGCTCATCAATATTTGCAATTGGGTGGCTTTGTGCAGGATTTAGAATATCGTCGATGTCATCTAAGTGCGATGTGCTTCTTGTCTTTGTGGGCTTTGCAGCTTCATCCATATCGCCGGTAACTTCTTGATGTACCTTACGCAATTGTGGAGCATTCATTCCGGCAAGTTCTTGCTCGGAATACGGTCTTTGTGAATTGCTTAAACCCATGTCTTGCATGTACTTGATAACTGAGATCATGTCCATTGCTTCGTCGGGATCAATTTGCTCCATTTCGTCACGGGCATCTTGGCGGGACAACGGCGAGCCCATTTCTAGTTCTTCTTGGGCATCGTAATCTGGATCAAAATCCATATCATCCGGGCCTTCGTCTAAATTATCGCCGCCATTTGTCATAGGCGACTGTTGACCGCCGGTTGGAACTACTGTTGTGTTTTGAACAATATCACCTAGCTTTACGCCTCTTCCAGACTTTGGCTTCTCAGCAACTTGATCCATTTCCATTTCGTCTTCACCGACAACCGGCTTTGTTGATGGAGTTTGACCAACTGCAACATTAGCTCCAGCGCCACGCTGTTGTGATCTATTTCCTTGACCTGTGGCAGAACCAATGTGCTTCGAACCAAAAGATGATCCAGGATTACGAGGACGATTCATGTATGGAAGTTGCTGGACTTGGCCGCCATTTGCCTTGAATGCTGCAACTGCGTCATCGTCCTCTTCCATGCCAACTTCAAATTCCATTTCATCGGCTGGCAATTCGTCCATCGGAGCAAAATCATTGCCACCAACTACAACTGCACCCATTGGGTCGCCTAGGCCTAATCCATCGACAGGTTCCTGTGCATCGGGTTCTGGGAAGCATGTCTGGCAACTCCAGCGTCCGCATCCACATTGGTTCGCCTCTGGTGGGTTTTCTGTGATAAGACTATCTTCATCAACTGTAAGAGCCTCCTCAACTGATTTCATCCAACTTGAAAATTCGTCTCTTTGATCCATTGCTGGCTCCTTCGAAGTCATACCGCCATTTGCTGGCTGTTCAATTTTTACATTTTCTGATCCAAAGGACATGGGCGATAAATTGCCATCGTTATCCATTTCGTCAAAATTATCTTTCGCATCTTGTTCTAATACAGAAGCTACATTCTCAACAGGAACAACAATTTGTTTTCCGTCAAAGAGGACAATGCAATCCTCGCCTGTAGTTCCGTATCCAATAAATGTACCGAAGCCTGGTCCGATAACAGTTCCATATACATCTGCAATCTTTACCATGTCGCCTGGACGGAACTCTGGCTTATCGTTGGATGTTCCCATTGACTCTGGCTGAACGGACATATGAAACCAATCATTGCCGTTTTGCAGATCCCTTTCGGGCATGGAAAAATCATCCTTTGCAAATTCCCTTGCTACACCCTTGATATCGATCATTGCGCTATCTTCGGTTGTAAACTCCATGAATCTACCAACGCCGCCTCCGGCTCTTGGATTTATGACTACGGTAGCATCCCTTTCAAATCCTTTATTTGCCGGTACATTGGCAATAACAGGCGGGACGCTCTCCATAATCTTTAACAGTTTTCTCATTTCAGACATCAAAAGCCTCGACTATTCAATGTACTTATTTATCAAGGTCTACGGTCTTTACGGCCATTAAAAAAGGCACCGGAGTGCCTTTTGTGGCGTAACATAATCTTAAAATGGATTACACTACCTTAGCATTCGTGATATCAAAGGCTCTATAATAATCATTCTTCTCAGCCGTGATAGCTTGTACAACATCAAAACAAAATTCATTTTCTCCATCGATAAATTCTATCCATGAATGACCTGATCTGATATTATCGGCATATTTTGTCATACGAACTTCACCGTCGATTACATTGCATTGCCAACTCGCCCAAGTTGTGCCCGGAATCTGAGATTTTAGCCATCTTGTTAAGTCATAGCACCTGTTATTTCTCGTTTCTGCTGCTGGTAGACCATTCTTTATATAATCCCCGAACGGATGAGTTATGTTTCTTACTACGCCCGATCCGATTTCTGTCAGTTTTGTCTCGAGTTCCTCGGGTGTCGAATTTAGATTAGCTAACTCCAATCCTTTACTACGAGATTTTAGCATTTCAATTTCTTTTTTTCTAATTTTGGCTTCACCCATGATATCTTCTCCATCCTTTATATTGATCTTTCTTTCCTGTAATCAAATCCATAACTCTCTGCCCAAGATTGTATTTTTCCATTAATAATCTCGGATTCTTACCTTCTACAATATCACCAGCCGGGGAAATCAATTTATAAGGCGTTCTTCCTTTTTCCTCTGGATCTATATTTTCTTGATATTCTCTGCATTTCTGTCTATGATTTATTGCTAATTTAGAATTTTTATCTATATCTTTATTCCAAGCTTGCCTCGTGCCTTTTGCATTTCCACCGGTAGCAGGTTTACCCCTCTTTGGAGACGGTCCTAATTTTACTCCGACACGACTTTTTGATATCTTATCTGATCGTTCTTTTCTTTGCTTCTCAGACATATTATCCATCATCTGTTTAGTCAATATAGATCTATTTCTACTTCTTTCTTCTTTTACTTCGTCTGGAAGATTATCCAAAGTCCTACGACGCTTTGCCATCATCTCTATCTTTCTTATTTCCGATAAGGTAGAATAAACATCTCCACCTGTCCCACCCGGATGAATATTTGTTAGTATCCCGTCTTTATCAATGCCTTTGCGTCCATATTTCTTGATTAATTCAATCTCTAAATCAAATGCAGTCGATTCGGTATCACATTCAATAATATTATATTCAATACAGCGATTTTCTCTAAGTATTTTTCTAATCTTTCGAGTTTTCCTTGGATTATAGTCTTTCAATAAACCATACCCAAGATCTTCCACACTATTTGTTATGGCATATTTCTCATGAGAATAGGCTCTATCTTTCGATGAGCCTTTACCCACATAAAACGGGATACCGAGATCTGAAAGTATGTAAACAATCATCAATTATTTATCTACGAGACCGTTTTGAACAATTGATTGATGACGCCAGTGAATGCTGCCGGTCTGCACATGTCCTTTACGAACATATTTTGCAACACTTTTTCCAAAATCATCGTAATGGAAGCTACCTGCAAGGCGAATAACAAAACCCTCATCGTCAGTAGGAGACAATCCTTCGTGTAACTTGCGGATTTTTGCCTCATCCCAGATGTCATCATAGATGACAGGAACATGCTCAATACCTAACAAGTCAAAATACTGAACAGAATCATCCCAACCTAGGCAAATGTTTGTCTCGTCCCAAATGGAAAATGCCATAAAATACGACGGCAGGTCTGCGTAAGCAATCGAGTGACGAGCCCAAAGGTTCTCACCGCAAATTCGCCAGTTTTCGGGCATATTGTGTGCTATACCTGCCCACAACTGCTTGACCCAGTCCCTGTCTACACCGCCACGACTGTCAATACTACGAGCATGGACATACCCGTTGCTGTATCCGGTAGTGTTTTCGCCATCCATTTTCTTGGTGCCGATAACACGCTTACCAACAAAACACGAAAGGTCCGTTAGGACCTTGTCGTCATCGGTAAATCCGGGACTCCAAGGGAGATGGAATGTTCTCGGATATTTAGTAAACATGATAAACTCCTGTGCTGATAGCACAGTGCTACCAGTTACTTACAAATTCTTGCAATATCGTCAGCAGACTTATTTGCCTTGATTGCTTCTATGCGGCATTCGTTTTTCTGATGTTGCTCAAGGGCAAGGCCACCAAACATACATACAAAGAAAATGCCTAATACAATAGCTCCAAACTTTTCCATTACTTGATTTCCTTACTTGAGTTAGCAACAGTCTTATCAGTCCTGAATTCTGCAAATCGCGGCAGGAACAGGGAATCTACATTCGGCCTGTCTCTACTCTTGATGCGCTAATTATAAGTGACAGCAGCAATTGTGCCAATCAAATCATCAATGTTGTCGGTAATCCACTGGCGCAAATCATCCGAGAAGCCGCTAATAGATACTTCAACCAATCTATCACTGCTTGCCATTTGCAAGCTACCAACCATATCCTCAAACTTACCAGTGCCGGGATTATAGCCAGTGATTTCAAGATCACAGTCTTTCTCAGCTTTCATCTTCACCAGGTGCTTACTGCGCGAATCTTCCCAGAGAGCACAGTAATTCTTCAGGATGGTACCTTCGTATCCCAGACCCAGCAATTCCTGGAAGTGAGCTTCACCTTCTTCCAGATTATTGACAATGCGGTAAGGAATAACCCAGAACTTACCGGTGTGTCCCTTCAGTTTTTCCGCAAGTGCATCCTCGCCGGTCTTTTGTACAGCGTTTACTGCCTTGATAAGTGCTTCAAAGCGGTCTTTGTACTTTTGCTTGGAAACACCCTTCTTAAATTCTTCCAAGGGAATGACATCCCACAGCTGGAAACGAATTTGGCGTGCTTCCTCGTCGGAAATAGTGCCCTTGATTGCCTTGTTGATAATGCCGTTGCCGGTCTTTCTATCAATGACCTTACCGTTTTGGTCGACAACAACGAATTCGCCGTCGAAAACGCAATGGTAGGAAAATTGCTGAGCAAGTTCAATCAGCTCAGGTTCCATGTGTCCGAGCATGTCGATTTCACGACCGCTACGACCACACAAAGTAACCTTGGTGCCTTCAACAATGCCGTTTGCACGGAGGCCGTCTGCCTTCAATTGGCTGTACGCAGGATAGGTAATGTTCTTGATGTTTTTCGCATCGTAAGGACGAGCAAGCAAACACGGGTAGCTAGGGATAAATCCTTCTACGACAGCATTGACGATACCGTCCGCCATGCCACAGCGCAGATCTTTACCAATAATCCGCTTAATAACAGTGGCGTCATCACTATCAAGCTCAGACAGAATACGGCTAAGATGCTCAATACCTGCGTTGCCAGTGAGTTGTCTAGACGACAACTTGTCAAGTTCAGCCAGTGCCCAGTCGAGGGTCTTGTGACTGTCATCGGATCCGCTGAGGAATCGGAATGTATGGTCGGGGATTTTTCTGATATAGAAGTTGACATATGGATCCAGTGCAAGCTTCACCACCTGCATAAATTGTTTATTGCTTTTATGCTGCTCGATGAGTGCAAGCTTGTGCCCGCGCTTGGTGTCGGAGCCGATGTCTTCCAGAATCTTCAGAATGCTCATGTGTGTCCTTTGTTGCCACTATTATATTATGGCTTGTCATTGTTGTCAATGGTAGCTTTGAGCTCTTTTTCTAAGATATAATTTGCCATCTCGGGTGGCATTGTGAGGTACATTCTATCATAGTGTACCTCACAATAGGATTTACCATACATCGAAGGATGGCGGCAACCTTCGCCTTCGCCTATCCAAACACAAATGAATGATTCTTGTTCCATAAAATTGGTGCCCCCATGATGTAACACTTCAAACCACCGACCTTCCGCTTATCAAACGGGTGCTCTAAATGTAACTAGAACGACATTGAGCCGGCGGCGCCACCTTGTGTCTAGAGGCTGTTCGTTTTTCTGAGCTAATAGGGCTCTATAAGTATAACTGATTTACTCAGTAGGTTCAAGATGTTCGAGGATGATTTTATCGTATCCGTTCTTAACAGCATATTCGATAATATCGGCTAGAATGACTTCTTCGTCTTCCGTTGCGTACCAGTAAACCTTGCTGTAATCAATCTCATCAAATCCGGACAATACAGCAATTGATTTTTCAAGGTAATTTGCATATCCGCCGAAGTCATCAGTGTATGGGCCTAATGCTGCTTCTAAGATTTCGGTATGCGGGATTACCTGTATCGAGTCTAGAATGTTTCCTTTTGTATCTGCGACAGTATACTCTGTGCCAAGTGAAAGAAGATCTGTAATTTTGAACATTTTATTTTAACCTCGCATTAAATTAACAAAAGAAAACTCTAAAGTATTTATGGAAAATGTAGAAACTTTGATTTATTATTGTAGAACCGTTCTACACCAACCATTCTCGCAAGCGTTGCTCTTTCTACAATATCAGCAATGTACTGCTTTATTTCTGATTCTACCTTATCGGCAGGAATATCATCTAATGAGATATTCGAGACCTCGATTGATGCGGCATCGCCTGTCGGTGTTTGTCCTGTAATAACAGGGAAGAAACTAACATCGGATTTTCTTTCTAAAATATCCCTGTAGTTTACAGAAATCTTGTAATCCGGAGCACTCGGCTCGACATACAAGATAGAATGAAAATGCTGCCCACTTGAATTAACAACACCTAGTAATTCAGATGCTGCTCCGCTGCCACAGCGTATTCTATTCTCGTCGATTGCGTTTGATGAACCCTTGCCAAACAAAATATGGTTAAAGGATGCATTATCCTGAACAATAATATTTCTATAGCAAAAGGAAATAGCAGAACGGTGATTCTCGTAGAAGGTTGAAAGATTTAGTTTAGCACTTGGATACAGTATGTAATTGGTTACTGCATTCAGCGCACTGAAACTTTCTATTTCCTCTACAATCTCTACCTCGACATCGTTGGATATATTAAATACCACAACAGAATTGTAGAATGTCTCAAAATCCGATTTATATCGAACATAGATAGGCTCGTCAATCTCACCTATAATTTGGAAGGTAGTATGATTCTGGCATACAAGATACGCCAGTGTGGAGAATGTCTCCGGATTATACAAGTTACGAGGGTTTGTAACCTGATTGCTATTCTCTAAGGAATTTGAGACCACTACATTCGGATGATCGTAAAATTCCTTACTAATGTGAATCTCATTTCCGCAGATACTCACTACCATTCCCGTCAATCCGGGATCAATTATCATTTGAACTTTGTTATTCTGAATATAGAAACGCTGCTCAAAGAAATTATCTAACCCAGTGTTTTTATACTTGTCCTGGGATGCTGAATAAAGTAGTTCTGAGTAATATTTTCCTAGAAATGCTTTTATTGGAATTATAGTTGTTGACATTGATTTCCCGTATCTCTACGAGATATTTATGGTTTTTATAGTTCTTCGAATGTAGCAGTTAATGGGAAACCATTAGCTCTGGAAAAGTTGATTGTCTCCATCGTCTTTTCCTGCGCCACTTCGTGCGTATACGGTGCGCCAGCAACTCCTTGCCCGCTAACATGAATTGCCTTCGTAACCTCGATGGCATCTTCAACAGATTTGTGGAAAATCTGCACAAGAACCATGATAACAAAATCGAAGGTTGTCTTGTCGTCGTTGTGCAACAAGACTTTGTACATCTTAGGAATCTGTACTTTGATTGTCTCGTCAATTTTTTCAATGACTTCGATTTCTGTTGGCATTTTCTAAATCCCCGGGTGTGTAGTTAATATTTTACACGACCCGGGGCCCCTCGTCAATAAATCACTTAATGGCGATTAGCTTAGGCTTGGCTTCTTCCGGCACATTCTTAACGAATGTAACCTTCAAAATACCATCTTCCATGGTTGCGTCGCTAACTTCAAAGTATTCCGCAATGCGGAAGCTCTTTGAGAACGAACGAGATGCAATACCACGGTACTGGTATGTAGGCATCCCTTCTACAACTTCGTCGAGGTTCGGCTTTTTATCCCCCTTAATGGTGAGCAATCCTTGGTGCTCTTCCATTGTAACTTCGTCTTTCTTGAAACCAGCAACTGCGAGCTCGAGATGAAACTTGCCATCATTTATAAAGACGATATTGTGTGGGGGATAATTTGATGTAGGGCTTTGTAGATCCCTAAAGACGGGTCCAAATCCTACGCTGAGTGCCTCGAGCTGATCGAAGAGGCGGCTGAAGTCGTGTCTTGACATAATGTACTCCTTTTGTAGCAAGTCAAAAATTGCGGTATCTTACCGCTAAATTGCAAAGCCCCACCATGGGCACTTTGCAAATTTATTTATCTCTGTATTTTAGCTGAACATCAAAATAAGAACAAGAATCGCCAAAATTACTCCACCTATTATGGCCAAATTGTTCTTTTTACCCGAATCTGCAGGTGGTGTTACGGATTCTGTTGGTGTAACAACAGGCTCCACTGGCGTAACAGGAACAGATACCTTAAATGGCTCAATAAAAACTTCGTCGTACAATCTCGGAGAACCATCTAATTCCGGAACCTGTGTATATTTTCCAGCAACCATGAAATCGCACATTTCTGTTACAAGCTGTTTATAAGAAATGCCAGGATTTGCCATGGCTGATCTTAATAATGCTGCTGTTGCTGCACCCTGTGGAGAACCGTTTATAACTGCATCGGCCGATGTTTGGTCGGCATGGCAACCTGCAATAAGCAATGCACTTTCATTAACATCGCGGCTTGCTCTCCAATCAACAAGAGATCTTGTCTTTAATTTGTTGGCAACCTTTGCTGGTGGTTTCAAATAACGAGCACCTTTTACTTTTTTAGCAACCTTCGGTGCTTCTACCATAGTTTTTGTTGCATTTAGACTTTCAGTCTGATCCAACATTGTGCCTGAGTGGCAGCAATCTAAAATAACAGTGGTGTTTACGCCGTTTGGTACCTTATTGAATGCTTGTCTAAGTGTATCATCAGTGATTACCTTATCCATCCAGTTTAAATCAACTGGACAAATAATTTCTTCAAATCCATCTGCTTCTGTTGAGCTTGGTAATTGAGAACCATGTCCACTATAGTGGAAAACAATAACATCACCAGGAGTTACGCCCGATGTTAGCCATTCTAATCCTGCTTTGATACCATCTGTGGTTGCTGCCTCTTCTTGCAGCATCTTAATATCTGTAAATCCGCGAGCGGCAAGGAAGTTATGCATGTTATGGGAGTCATTGATACATCCCTTTAATTCATGTCCTGTGCCTACATAATTGATACCAACCAATAATGCTTTTTTCATATGTGTAATCTCCTTGATTACACATATTTATCTGTCTATTTGATAATTAACTGCTCACTGGAGCAACAATCCATTAATTTGTCGTAAACAACGGGCTCGAGATTGATACAACCCGAACTAATAAACCTATCATTTACATTTTTACTTCTTAATCGGTCCATTCTTCTTTGTTCTGGCTTCAGTAGCCAGACACGGTGGATGGCAAACACCATATGATCGTTCTCATGGAACTGTAAAACATCGCCTCCGTATCCAGGGTCCTTTGTAATACGCTTGCGCAT